>Ga0193695_1000017_pt1 | contig 60745 bp, 58 predicted proteins | sample L3s2metaG_FD_160568 | JGI IMG/M metagenome (GOLD analysis project Ga0193695, IMG submission 160568) | Soil microbial communities from a riparian zone of the East river system, Colorado, United States - L3s2 | ecosystem: Environmental > Terrestrial > Soil > Riparian zone | place: USA: East River... | reverse complement strand
CGGTGCGTTGCCATGTGCCGCGGGTGATCGGCCTCACGCTCTCCAGGGCGAAGGCGAAGATCCGCGCGAAGCACTGCTCGGTGGGACGGATCCGGCGGGCGCACTCACGGCGAGTCGGGCGAGTCATCAAGCAGAGCCCGCGGCCGGGCACGGTCAAGCCGAGCGGCTTTGCAGTGAAGCTCGTCGTCGGCCGGCGCTAAGACAACCAGGACACGCGAATCGAGAGGGGCGCCGGTCGGCGCCCCTCTCTTTTTGGTCCCGGGCCACAGGCCTGGGCCTGGGCCTGAGAGCACGACGGACCGGTGACCGACTCGCGAACTAGATATTTTGCGGACGTGCGGGTCGACCCATGCACGTTCGCCGCCGCTGTTGCTGCCGCGAGCTTTCTTGCCTTGACCGGCTGCGGAGGCAAATCAAGTAGCAATTCGTCGTCGAAAGCAAGTCGCAACTCGTCGATTAGCCCGCCGGTCGAGCACGTCTCCGAGCCGAGGTACACCGGCTACCACATGCCATCGTCCTCGATGGAGCCGACGCTTCACTGCGCCCGACCGCTCGCGGGCTGCCTGGCTGCCTACTCCGACCGGCTCCTGGTCGAGGCGTTCCGATCCCATCCAAGCCGGGGCGAGATCGTCGCCTTCAAGATCCCGCCGGGGGCCATGCTCTCATGCGGCACTGGTGAGCCAGGGACATTCGTAAAACGGTTGATCGGCCTACCGGGAGATCGCTGGCGCGAGCAGGACGGCTTCATCTACATCAATGGCAAGAAGTTGAACGAGCCCTACGTCGAAGCGACGCGCCGGGACTCGGAGACGATCCCCGAGAAGACGGTCCCCAAGGGCGAGTACGTGATGCTCGGCGACAATCGGTCGTCCTCGTGCGACTCGCGCCGCTGGGGCACGGTTCCGCGGAAGAACCTTGTCGGCAGGGTCGTGAAGATCTTCCGACAGAGCTAGGACCACGAGCCTCGCAGTCATGTGAGATCGATCTCCCCTGACACGGCGCCACAAGTGCTGGGGGCCTTCAGGACTTAGCAACAGTCTGTTGCAAAGTCGCGTCGGGGCGCGAGATGGTGGCGGACCCGCAGAACCCCAGGGGAGGACGAAATGGTCAATTTCCGCGCAGCGAACTGCCGGCCATCGAAGACCTGCCCTCGGTTTCCTGGCGCGTCGCTGCGTGCCCGTATGCGAGCGGAACAGTGCCAGGTCGCACGGGCCGCTCGCAGGAGGGTGCGCAGCGACGCGAGGCGGGCCCGGAGCCGGGCTCCGCCCGGCGGGAGGGCCCGCCGGCCAGGGAAGCGATGGGGGAGAGAGGATTCGAACCTCTGAAGGCTGAGCCAACGGGTTTACAGCCCGTCCCCTTTGGCCACTCGGGAACTCCCCCGGCAGGGTCAGCCATTGTAGCCGCGTCACCCCGGAGCGCCCGGAGCTGGGGCGCTGCGAGAGAGCACGGTCTCCCTGGTCAGGCAGCGACCGGTGAACGATCGGGAAGCTGCACGAAATCGAAGTCCGAGGGATCGAGCACCCGCAACCGTTTCTCGTATTCGCGCATGTATCCGGGCCAGTTCGCGACGATCCGCCCGGTCTCGGTCCGGTACCAGGAATCGCACCCGGTCCAGGCGGTACCGGCGAAGCGCGCCTGCACCTGGCGGTCGGTCGTTTCCTCCACCTCGGGACGGACGTCGATCGCTGCAGCCGCTCGGTCGCGGACGTGCTCGAGGGCCTGGCGTATGTATGCGGCCTGGGCCTCTTCGTAGACGATCAGCGAGCCGCCGGAGGTGTTCGTGTTGGGCCCGTACATGAGAAAGAGCGACGGGAACCCGGGAATCGAGATACCGAGATAGGCGCGGGCTCCGTCGGACCACGCCTCGCGCAAGGTCCGGCCTTCGGCGCCTGTGATCTCCATCGGGAACATGAAGTCGTTCGTCCGGAATCCCGTGCCGTAGATCACGCAGTCGACCTCATGCTCCGCGCCTTCGGCGGTAACGATGCTGTGCGGCTTGAGACGGGTGATCGCATCGGTCACGAGCTCGACGTTGGGGCGCTGTAGCGCCCGCAGGAAGTACGAGCTGAACAGGACCCGCTTGCAGCCGAACGTGTAGTCAGGCCAGACTTTTCGTCGCACCTCGCGGTCTCTGAGCTGCCAGCGCATGAAGAGAGCGGAGCGGGCTTGCCCGAGCCGCCCGACCGTTCGAGGGTGACGGATCATGAGCGTGAGCAACTCGCCGTACCGGTAGAAGAAGCCGCGGCGAAAGGTCTGAACGCCGGGGACGTACCGGATGACTGCCCTGACGAGCGCCGGGTACGGGCGATTCTTGCGCGGCAGGAACCAGTTGCCCGTCCGCTGGAACACGAGCAGGCGCTCGACCTGCGGGGCGATCTCGGGCACGAACTGCACGGCGCTTGCACCCGTCCCCACGACCGCGACGCGCTTGCCGCACAGGTCGTACCCGTGGTCCCACTCGGCGGAGTGGAAGCTGTGTCCTTCGAACTCGTCGCGCCCCTCGATGCTCGGGTAGGCGGGCTGGTGCAGCTGTCCGGTCGCAAGCACGACGGCATCGGCGTCCCACGTGCGGCCGTCGTCGCTCGCAACCGTCCATCGGCGGGAGTCGTCCCACCGGCACGAGCTGACGACGGTGTTCGGGACGACGAGTCGATCGACGCCGTGGTCGTGGGCGACCTCGTGGAGGTAGCGGAGGATCTCGTCCTGCGGCGAACACAGTCTCGCCCAGTCGCGACGCTGGGCGAACGAGTACGAATAGAGCTGGCTCGCAACGTCGCAGGCCGAACCTGGGTAGGCGTTGTGGAACCAGGTGCCGCCCAGGCCGGATGCTCGTTCGAGAATCGTCACATCGGTGAACCCGTGCTTCCCCAGCTCGATCGCCGCAGCGAGCCCGCCGAGCCCCGCGCCAACGATCACCACCTTCGGGTCACGTCGGTCGGGCACCGCGTCAAAATAGCGCGCGCGTTCTAGTATCGGCCCATGGAGACCTTCGACGTCCTCGTCGTCGGCGCCGGGCCGGCCGGCTCGACCGCCGCCTACCGGCTCGCCCGCGAGGGCGCCTCCGTGCTCCTCGCGGACCGTGCCCGCTTCCCGCGGGACAAGCCGTGCGGCGGCGGCCTGACAATGCGTGCCGTCCGGCAGCTGCCCTTTCCGGTCGACCCCGTCGTCGAGGACCGAACGACCGTCGTCGAGTTCGGTCTCGACTTCGGCTCGCACTTCGAGCGCCGCACGGACGAGCCGCTCGTCCTCATGACCCAGCGCAACCGGCTCGATGCGTTCCTCGCCGAGGGCGCGGCGAATGCCGGCGCCGACTTCCGCGACGGCGTGAAGGTGACCGATCTCGAGCTGACCAAGACTGGGGTCCAGGCACGCCTGAACGGTGCAAAAGTTGCTGCCGATACGGCACTCTGTGCGGACGGCGTGAACGGCGTCGGCGCCCGAGCCGCCGGCCTCGACGACGGGCGCGACTACGGCGTCGCGCTCGAGGCGAACGTCCCCTACGGCGTCGTCTCCCGCGAGCGGTACCAGGGTCGCCTCTGCCTCGAGCTCGCGAACGTGCCCGGGGGTTACGGCTGGGTCTTCCCGAAGGGCGACCACATCAACGTGGGCGTGGGCGGCTGGGAGCGCGAGGGGCCGCGGATGCGGGAGCATCTCTCGCGCTTCTGCCGCGAGTACTCGATCCCCGAGTCCGGCCTCGAGGCGCTCCGCGGCTACCGGCTGCCTCTTCTGCACGCGCGCGCGCGTCTCGCCAAGGGACGGCTCGCCCTGCTCGGCGACGCGGCGGGGCTCGTCGACCCGCTCTCCGGGGACGGGATCTACGAGGCGCTGCTCTCGGCCAAGCTCGCCGCGGGCGAGACCCTCGAGCTGCTCGCGGGCAACAGGGCAGATCTCGCCGGCTACGACCGGGATCTGCGGCGGGCGCTCTCGTCCCAGCTCGCAGCCGCCTGGGGCGCCAAGGTCGCGCTCGACCGGTTCCCGCGGTTGACCTACGCGGCCGTCCGCTCTCCCTTCGTCTGGAAGGCCGTCGTCTCGCTGATCGGCGGCGAGGTTCCCAGCCCGAGCGCGATGCGCGGGCTCCGCCGGGCCTCGCTGCGCGTGATCGAGGCGATCGCCCGCGCCGCCGGCGATCCCGGCCGCGCCTACCGCACGGCCCACACCTAAAGACGCCCCTCAACGGTGCCGATGCTGAGCGTGGCCCGCCCATGGACCTCAACGCGCTCCTAAAAGCAGTCGTCGACAGCGGTGCGACAGACGTGCACCTCAAGCTCGGCCTGCCTCCAGTCATCCGCCGCGACGGCGAGCTTGGCCCGGTCGAAAACTGGCAACCGCTCACCGAGGCCGATCTCGAGGAAGTCCTTCAAGGCGTCACGGCGAGGACGCCCCACCGGCTCGAGATCTTCCGCGAGAGCGGCGAGCTCGACACCTCGTACATGGCACCCGACCTCGCGCGCTTCCGCGTCAACGGCTTCAAGCAGCGTGGAACGACGTCCTTCGCCCTTCGAGTCATTCCGACAGAGGTGCCGTCGTTCGAACAGCTGCGCCTGCCCGAGGGAGTTCGCCGCCTGGCGGATGAGGCTCGAGGGCTCATTCTCGTCACGGGCGCGACCGGCTCGGGGAAGTCGACCACCCTCGCCTCGCTCGTCAACCACATCAACCGCACGCGCCGCCAGCACATCGTCACGATCGAGGACCCGATCGAGTTCCTACACTCCGACCACGGTTGCATCGTCAACCAGCGCGAGGTCGGCCTCGACACGGACTCGTTCTCGCAGGCGCTCAGGCGTGCGCTGCGCCAGGACCCCGACGTGATCCTGATCGGAGAGCTCCGCGACGCCGAGTCCGCCGAGACCGCCATGCAGGCGGCCGAGTCGGGCCACCTCGTCCTCTCGACCATGCACACCGTGGACGCGGCCGAGACGATCGCCCGCATCATCGAATTCTTCCCGGGGATCAAGCAGCAGCAGATCCGCTCGATCCTCGCCGGCGTCCTGCGCGGCGTCGTCAGCCAGCGGCTCCTTCCTCGCGTCGCCGGGGGGCGGATCGGCGCGTTCGAGGTGATGGTCGTGAACGCGCGAATCGCCGACCTGATCCGCGACGACAAGGCGGACGAGATGCACGAGGCAATCGAGGAAGGCGCGTTCTTCCACATGCAGACCTTCAAGCAGGCGCTGATGGCGCTCGTCGTCTCGGGCGAGATCGACCGGGACGAAGCGGCGACCGCCGCCACGAACAAGCACGACTTCCTCGTCTCCCTCGAGCATGCGGTCAAGCACAAGGACGCGACCGATCGCGAAGCCGAGGAAGCCGTCGTGGCGGAAACGACCGAGGACGCGCCCGATCTAAGGGTCGTTCGTCCGGTCGAAATCGCATGAGGCGGCTCCTCCCCACGTTCGCCGTCCTCGTCGTGGCGCTCGCAGCGACCGCGGCGGCGGCCGGGGCTTCCGGGCCCGTCTTCACGATCGTTCCCTCCACGCCGGCGATGGTGCCGTTCGCGAGCGCCGAGACGCCCAACTCCGGGATCGCCCTGCCTCCGGCATATCTGGCCCGACGGAACTCCGCCGGCCTGCCGTTCCCCGTCCTCCAGGGCCTGTGGCAGAAGGCGGGTGCCACCTACGGCATCCCGTGGCAGGTGCTGGCGGCGATCAACAAGGTCGAGTCCAACTTCGGGCGCAACATGGGCCCGAGCTCGGCCGGCGCGATCGGCTGGATGCAGTTCATGCCCTCCACCTGGCAGCGCTGGGGAATGGATGCGAACGGAGACGGCATCGCCGATCCGTGGAACCCCGACGACGCGATCTTCGCCGCGGCCCGGTATCTAGCCGCAGCCGGTGGGCGGACGGACATCTCGCGCGGGATCTTCTCCTACAACCACGCGCAGTGGTACGTGGACGAGATTCTCAGCCTCGCGCGGCTCTACGGGCAGAACAGTTTCGACATCCCTTTCACGTACGACCGGCTCCAGGTCAACCTCCAGGCCGCGGAGAAGACGATCGCGAAGCAGAACCGCGCCGTCGTCCGCGCGACCCTTGCCGCGCGCAGGCTCGCGCGGCGGACACGGGTCATGTATGCGAGAGCGGAGCGGGCTCCGTTGCTCTCCAACCGCCTCGCACTCGAGAAGCGCGCGTTCCAGGTCGGCACGAGGCAAGCCGCCGCGGCGGCATCGGTGGCAGCCGCGAAACGGAAGCTGAGGGCTGCCGAGAAGGCCCTCGAGAAAGCTCGGGCGAGCGCTTCGACGAGCTCGTTCACGCTAGGCGGAGCGAGTCTCCTCGCCGCTCCTCTTTACCAGGGCGACTACGTCTTCCCGGTCGGCGGTGGGCCCTCCGTCGTCTCCGTTGGCCATTACCACCACGACTATCCCGCCGCTGACATCGCAGCCCCGGAGGGCTCGCCTCTCTACGCGCTGACCGACGGTTTCATCGTCGATGCGTGGCACATGCCGAACGGGAACTGCGGGATCGGCCTGACCATGCGCGCGGCCGTCGACGCGCGCGAGTGGACGTACTGCCACATGTCCTACGAGGAGCCGGGGATTCAGCCTGGGATCGCGGTCTCGGCGGGGCAGCCCGTCGGCCTGGTCGGCCAGACCGGCCACGCAACCGGCCCGCACCTCCATCTTCAGCTTCAGCCGGCGAGCTCGTACCCGCAGGTCGAGTCCTGGTTCGCCGCCTTCGCGGGCAGCGCGTTCCGCTGGCAGGACGCACCGACGATGGACATGGGCCCGGTCTTCGAGGTCGTCGATGGTGGCTCGGCGCCGCCGTCAGACGATCCCGCAGTGATCACGTTCACCGCCGAAAGGCCTTAACTCATTGCCCGTCCCTGCCGAAGAGCGAAGTATGGCTTTGCGGCTCAGCACCATCCTCCCCAGGATTTTTGTCCTCGCCGTCGTCGCGCTGCTCACGACTGCGACGTTCACATTTGCCGCCTCGACGCGCGGCGGGCCTGCCGTAAACACGCCCGTTGCCGCAACCGCGAAGCCGATCCTGCTCGTCCCGGATGTCCGTGGCCAGGCCTACGTCTTTGCGAAGAGCACGCTCGAGGAGGGCGGATTCGCCTGGCGTGTGACCGGCGCCGTCCAGGGCTATGCGGCCAACCTCGTCGCGAGCCAATCGCCTCCGCCCGGGAGCCGGGTATACGACACGGGCGCACCGACGATCACCCTCGGCCTCGATGCGAACACGCGCTATCCGCAGGTTGGTTCGCCGGAGAACGTTTCGTCCTTCTCGGGCACGGTCATCCAACGCGTCGGCGTAGTTACGAAGGCCAAGAGCGAGCCGAAGGCGAAGACGAAGGTGAAGCCGAAGGTGAAGCCCAAGCCCAAGCCCAAGCCCAAGCGGCCCCCGGCATTCGTCGTCGCCGGTGCGAAGCCCGAGCCACTCGATGAGATCCCGCTCACGGCCAGGGCCCGGCGGCTCGACAGGTGGCTCTCGTCAAATCGCTCGCTGACCGACCCGAACGTCAGCTACTGGCTCTACCAGCACGCCTGGATCGTCACCGGCGCGAAGTTCGGCTGGTGGCACGGAGCACAGGCCCTCGACCGGCTGATCCAGGTCGACCAGCGCGTCCAACGCGTCTGGGGAATCGGAAGCCGCAGCGAGCGCGTCGCACGCGTAGCGCTTGCGGAGGTCCGTTCGAAATCACGATGAGCTCGCTGCGAAAGTTGCGCCGGCTCGTCGCCGGAGAGTCCGGCTACACGCTGATGGAGCTCGTGATGGTGTTGGCGATCCTCGGGATCGTCGTCGGCGCGCTCACCACGCTCTTCGTCGGGGCGACAAATGCCGAGTTCGAGTCGAACCGGCGCTTCCAGGCCCAGCAGGCAGCCCGCATCGCCATCGACAAGATGCGGCGCGAGATCCACTGCGCCAGCGCGATCACGCCAACGGGCGCTACGAACTCCATCAGCGTCACCCTCCCGAGCCAGTGCCCGAGCGCCGGCGGCTCGCAGACGATTGTCACCTACGACACTGCCGGCTCCGGCCAGCGCTTCCAGCTTCGCCGTAACGGCGTCAATCTCGCCGACTACGCGACCCTCCAGAACGCGTTCAACTACACGGCTCCGGTGTCCGGGACGAGCCTCGGCAAGCTCAGGGTCACGCTCCCGATCAACACGAAGCCGACCAACGGCAGGGAATGGCGGCTCGTCGCGGACATGGTCCTCCGCAATACGACCCGCTAGCGATCCCTTGATCGAGCTAACCCCAAAGGGGGGCGCGGGGGTCGCGCCGCCTGGCGAGAGTGTGTGCGAGGACTTTTCCTCACCAGAATGAGAATGCGGCAACTAATCCACAAGCAGGACGGCATCGCCCTGATCATGGTGATCGGCATACTCGCCGTGCTCACGATCGCGGGCTCGACGATGATGTTCTACACGACGTCGAGCGCGAGGAACGTGGGCCGGAGCAAGGCCGACGAAGTGTCGTTCTCCCTGTCAGAAGCGGCGTTGAACAACGCGATGTCCGTGCTCTCGAACCCGGCGAACAACGCATACGATGCTGACATCATGCCCTCGACCGAGGCGACGGCGTCTTCGTTGGCCTACGAGAACGGGACCGCAACCTGGTGGGGAACGCTCGACCGAGCCCAGGGACGCTGGACGATCAGCGCAGTTGGGCTCAACTCCAATCCGGGCAGCCCGGGAACGGCGCCGCTGCGACGCAAGATCGTCGCGCAGGTGCGGATCAAACCGACCTACATCCAGCCGTTGAGCAACCCGGCTTGGGATTACATGTACGCGACGCAGACCGGCAACGCCTGCGACGAGAACCTGAACAACAACGTTGCCGGTAACGCCAGGATGTACGTCGCCGGAAATCTCTGTCTCGGCAACAACTCGGGGGCATCGATCTCGGCGCTCGTCGTCATGGGCAATCTAGACCTCGCGAACAACACGAGCGTGGGTGCCGGCACGAACATGGGCACGCGGGTCGAGACGTCCGTCGGCGGCAACTGCCGCTACGGCGGCGCCTCATGGGCCGCCTGCACGGGAAATCAAGATTCGCGCCACATCTACAGCAAGCTCGCCAACGGGACGACGATCGGTGTCAACCACTCGCCGACGGCGATCCCGGCGCCCGCGGCCGAATGGGACAAGTGGTACGAGAACGCGATTCCGGGGCCGTCGCAACCCTGCACGACAATCAGCGGCACGCCGCCCTCGTTTGACACGAACTACCCGGCCAGAGACAACAACGTCGGGATCGTCGACCTGACTCCCACGAGCTCGTACAGCTGCCGCGTGGGCCCTGGCGCGTCGACTACCCTTCCGAGCGCTATCAGCACCGGGCAGACCTCGATCACTGTGACGTCGGCCACCGGCTTCCCGATGAGCGCATTCCGGATCAGGATCGACGATGAGCTGATGAACGTGACCTCCGGCTTCGGAACGACCACCTGGACGGTGTCGCGCGGAGTCAACGGCTCGACAAGTACGGCGCACGCCGCGGGTCAGTCGATCGGCTGGGACGACGCCGACACGAGCGGTGAGCTCTCCTGGAACGTGTTGACCAACACCTTGACGATCAAGGGGACGATCTACATCGACGGCAGCGCCAAGGTCTCGAATGGCGCGCTGAACAGGTACAACGGCCAGGCAGCGCTCTACCTCTCCGGCACGTTCTATCTCGACGGCAAGCTCTGCGGCGGGGTCTCGGGCCTTAACTGCGAGTTCGCGAACTGGAATCCGAACACCGAGATGCTGATGATCGTCGCCAACGGCACCGGTGGACAGGTCCAGCCGGCCGACAGCATCCAGGTGCAGAACAACGGCCAGTTCGAAGGCGCGCTGTTCGGCACCGGCAAGATCGAGTTCGGCAACAACTCGTTCTCGGACGGCCCGGTCATGGGCAGCGAGATCATCCTCTCGAACAACGTGACGACGAACGCGTTCCCGACGGTCACGACCGTTCCGGCGGGGATGCCCGGGAACCTGGACTCTTACGGCGTGCCGAGACCGCCGGAAGGGTTCGCCGGCTAGGTCAGGGTCTGAGAACGCCGCTCGTCGCCCGGTGCGATCGTCGTTCCGCTGTAACGGGCTCCTAATCCCCTCGCGATTCGCGCCGAGGTGAGCCACCTCGTCCGGCGTCGGCCCGCCGGAAAAACTACGCCCGAACGGGGACCAGGTAACCGAACGAGTGACGCCTATGCCTGCTTCAAGGGATGCCCGAGCCCTCCGGGAAGGCCGAAACACTTCTTGAAGGTGCCTCGCGCCCGTCACGGGCTCATGCCTTCACGTAAAACGTGAGCCGTTCATCCCTCATCAGTCGTTTCCGCCGCCGCCTCGCACGCCAGGAGGGCTTCGCCCTGGTCATGGTGATCGGCATCTCGCTCGTGCTCGGCATCACGGGCACGACGGCGATGGTCTACTCGACGGAGAACGTTCGCGCGGCGTCCACGTCGAGAGCCGACGAGCGGTCGTTCTCGCTCGCGGAGGCCGGGCTCAACTACGCGTACGCGACGCTCTACAACGCGCCCGACCCGTTGATGCCAGGCGCCGTGCCGACTCGGAGCGAGGCGGCCGACGGCGGCACGATCATGTGGTGGGGCACGCTCGACACTCAGACGAACACCTGGACGCTCACGGGCCGGGGAAGCATCCCGAGCCCCACGGGCGGCATCGACATGATCCGCACCATCCGTGGTCGCGCGAGCATTCAGCACACGTCCGTCGGCACGGCGAACAACGCGATCTGGAACTACGTCTACGCCGACTCGACGACGACGTGCACCACCCTCGCCAACTCGGTCAACGTCAACGTCCCCTTCTACGTGAAGGGCAACCTCTGCCTTCAGAACACCGCCCAGATCAGCGGAGTGAACACGGTCCTTCACGTCGGCGGGACGGTGACGCTGAGCAACTCGTCGCACATCGCCAGCGCAGCGGCACCGCTCGCGGAGGTTCACGTCGGGGGCGGCTGCAAGGCCGGCAGCGGTGCGCTACACAGTCCGTGCGGGACGGCCGACGGCGTCTATTCGTCGATGCCTCCGGATACAGTCAATCCCGACTTCGTGAAGCCTCCGGTCGACCTCCCTTACTGGTACTCGAACGCAAAGCCGGGGCCGAAGCAGGCCTGCACGAGCCAGAGTGGCATACCGCCTGCGTTCGACAACGACGCAACGATGAACCGCAGCCTTGTACTCCCAGTCAATCTCACGCCGGCACTTGCCTACGACTGCCAGGTCAAGGATGCGCAGGGGAACCTGCTCGGGCAGATTGCCTGGGCGCCGGGAAGCCCCGGAACACTGACGATCGCCGGGACGCTCTTCTTCGACGGCGACATCTCTCTCAACAACTCGGTCGACGCCGTCTACGTGGGGAGAGCGACCATCTACGCGGCGGGCACCATCGGCATCAACAACTCGTCGAAGCTGTGCGGTGTCGCCGGCTGCAACGCGAACTGGGATCCGACCGTGAACCTCCTCGCCTTCGTCGCGGGCAGCTCGACCGACGCCGTCGGCTTCTCCATCCAGAACAGCTCGGTGTACCAGGGTGCGATCTATGCCGTCAACGACTATTCCGAGCAGACAGGCGCCGACATCTGGGGTCCGATCGTCGCGCGCCAGGTCTTTCTGAACAACAACACGACGAACCATTACGTGCCGCTTGGAACGCTCCTCGGCGGGCAACCCCAAACCTCCCAGGAAGCCATCTCGATCGTGAACCAAGCCGGCTCCTGGGGTTAGTAGTCCGGGCCACAGGCCCGGGTGGTTCGTGGTGGTTTAACTCTCAAGCGGAATGGGCCGATGGTTGGGCGAGATGAATCCTGCCTTTGCCGCGATTGCGCTTGCTCCCGGGTTGGCTGTTGGTAGCTTCCTCAACGTCGTCGCCGCCCGGGTGCCGCTTCACCGGTCGCTCGTGCGCCCCGGCTCTGCCTGCATGTCGTGCTCTGCGCCGATTGCCTGGTACGACAACATTCCGCTGGTCTCGTTCTTCGCCCTGCGGGGGCGCTGCCGGCATTGCGGGACCCGGATCGGGCTCATCTACCCGGCCGTCGAGCTCATCTCGGCGCTCGCCGTCTCGGGCTGCGTGCTCGCGTTCGGATTGACCTTCCGTGCCGCGATCGCTGCGTTCTTCTGCTGCGTCCTCGTCGCGATCTCGGCCGTCGACCTCGAGCACCGGATCGTGCCCGACAAGATCGTGCTGCCCGCGACGGTGCTCGTGCTCGTCGCGCAGACTGTGCGCGCGCCAAGCCTTGAATGGCTTCTCTGCGCGCTCGGCGCCTCGTTCTTCCTCTTCCTCGCCGTGCTCGCCTACCCCGCGGGCATGGGGATGGGCGACGTCAAGCTCGCGCTGCTGATGGGGGCCGCACTCGGAAAGCTCGTCGCCGTGGCGCTCATGCTGGGGATGATCGCGGCCCTGGTGCCGGGGCTCTATCTGCTCGCGCGCCACGGACAGGCGGCGCGGAAGATGGCGATTCCGTTCGCGCCGTTCCTCGCCCTGGGCTCGATTGTCGCCCTCTTTGCGGGGAAATGGATGCTCGACGCGTACTTGAAGCTGCTCGGCGCTTAAGCGGGCCCTCGTCGGCGCCGATACCTCATTCGAGGTATGGAACACGAGCGGCCACCCATGTTGAGGACTGTGTCCGGTACGGAAGACGCCGCGCAGGAAGGCGCGGCGGCTCCGCTCCAGGGTGCGTTCGAGGTCAACCCGGTGGCGGAGCTCGTTGCCGACATCGTCGAGGCTACGGGGCTCCTGCCGGCGGACAAGATCGCCTTCGTGCGTGACCGCGCCCGGACGGGCTCGTTCGCCCAGGCGCTCGTCGAGGAAGGGCTCGCGGTGGGATCGAGCATCGCCCGTTCGTTCGCCCTCCGCCACAACCTCCCGCTCGTCGACATCGTCGAGCACGGCGTCTCCCCGGAGGCGGCCGAGCTGATCCCCCTCCACGTCCTCGAGCGCGTCTGCGCGATTCCATATGCGATCGACGGCGGCAAGCTTCTGATTGCGGTCTCGGACCCGCAGAACGTGCATGCCCTCGACGAGCTTCGGCTCGCGACCAAGTACCAGCTCGAGATCGCCGTCGCGACCCGTGAGGACATCGAGGTCGAGATCCGACGGCTCTCGCGAGCCGCGGAGGCGTTCGGCGCCCGTGCGATGTTCGACGACGAGGAGGAGTTCGAGGAGGCCGAAGACGAGGAGGACGATCTCGAGGCCGACGACGGCATCTCGGACGCGCCGCTCGTCCGGCTCGTCAACTCACTCATCTTCCAGGCTGCCGAGGACGGTGCCAGCGACATGCACTTCGAGCCTCAGAGGGACGGGATCATCGTCCGATTCCGCATCGACGGCGTGCTCCACGAGATCCAGAGGATCCCGAAGCGGATGACGGCCGGCGTCACGACGCGCCTGAAGGTGCTGGCGAAGCTCGACATCGCCGAGCGTCGCAAGCCCCAGGACGGCCGAATCTCCTTGAACGCCCGCACAGCGGGGCGAATGCTCGACATCCGCGTCGCGACACTCCCGACCGTCGACGGGGAAAAGCTGTCGATGAGGCTCCTCGACAAGTCGAAGAAAGCGCCGACGCTCGAGGAGCTCGGCCTGCCCGACGACATGCGCGCCAGCCTGAGCGAGATCATCCGGCGCCCGACCGGCGCTCTCCTGGTGACCGGCCCGACGGGCTCCGGAAAGTCGACGTCGCTCTACGCTGCGCTGTCCGAGATCAACCGGATGGAGATCAACATCGTGACGATCGAGGACCCGGTCGAGTATCGGCTGGCCGGCGTCAACCAGATCCAGATCAACATCAAGGCAGGCCTCACGTTCGCCTCGGCGCTTCGTTCGATCCTCCGCTCCGACCCGGACGTGGTGATGGTCGGCGAGATTCGTGACGCCGAGACCGCGAAGATCTCGATCGAGGCCGCGCTGACGGGCCACCTCGTCCTCTCGACGCTGCATACGAATGACGCCCCTGGCGCGATCACGCGTCTGAACGAGATGGGCGTCGAGCCGTTCCTGACAGGCTCCGCCGTCACCGCCGTGCTCGCACAGCGGCTCGCCCGAAAGCTCTGCTCGCATTGTTGCGAGATGTACAACCCCTCGTCGGATGAGCTGCTGCGAAACCGCGTCTCGCCCGAAGTGATGGCCGCCTCGGACGGGATGGCGTTTTACCGCAAGAAGGGCTGCCCGCGGTGCAGTCAGACCGGCTACAAGGGCCGAATCGGGATCTACCAGCTGCTCGTGATGACCGAGGAGATCGAGACCCTCGCGGTGAAGAGGGCGACCCGTGACGAGCTCGAGGCCAAGGCGTACGAGCAGGGCATGCGCTCTCTGTGGGACGACGGTCTCGCGAAGGTCGTCTCGGGCGTCACTTCGCTCGAGGAGCTCGGTCGTGTCCTCGTTTGAGTCTCAGGCGGGGTACCCCATTCGAGTGATGGCGCGGTCGGGTTGCCCGCCGATAGCGAAGCAAAGGATTGTCCTTGAGCGGGACCGGTAGCGACGTCATCACCCCAGAGCTAGCCCTTGTCGACGCCAAGCTCGCCAAGGCCCAGCGGAAACCTCTGATCGAAAGGCGGCAATGTCTTCCAGCACAGAATCGAGCGGCACCTTCTTCCTCGACCCGGCGCAGTCTGCGCCCGCGCCGCTAGATCCCGAGCCTTCCCTTGTGCCGGTTCCGGCGGCCGAGCCGCTTGCACCCGCCCCCGTCACGCCGGTGCCTGCGCCTGCGCCCGTGCTGGCCGCCGACGCATTGACACCGATGCGCGACGTTCCTCTGGGGACGCTGATCTTCCGGGCCGGGCTCCTAGCCGAGGAGCAGCTGGAGGATGCGCTTCAGGAGGGCATGCGAAACGGGAAGCGCCTTGGCGAGGTGCTGCTCGAGCGCGGTTGGCTGCACGAGCGCGATCTCGGTCGCCTGCTCGCCGGCCAGAAGGGTCTTCCGTTCGTCGAAGTTCGCGCCTCAGATGCCGAGCCGGCCGCTCTCGAGATGCTGCCCGAGGAGAAGGCCCGCATGCAAAACGCGCTTCCGCTCCGCTTTGAAGAGGGACAGCTCGTCGTCGCCGTGGCCGACCCCTCGAACGAGCTCGTGCTCGAGAATCTACGCCGGTCGCTCGGCGCCGAGCCCAGGCTCGTGGTCGCCCCCCTGGCCGACCTGATCCGCGCGATCCCCGAAGCCTATGGTGGCACTCCTTTGGAGACCGTGCAGCCGGAGCCGGTCGCTGCGGTGGAGCCGACGCTTCAACCGGTCCAGCCAGAGGCGACCGTCCAGCCCGAACCGACCGTCCAGCCGGAGCCGGCCGTTCAGCCGGAGCCGGCCGTTCAGCCGGAGCCGGCCGTCCAGCCTGAGGCGATCCTTCCCCTCGAGCCGAGCCTTCAGCAGGAACAACCTGCCACGCCGCCTGTCGTGACTGCGCTGCCCACCGTCGTTCCTCCTGCGGAGACGCGGGATGCGCCGTCGGCTCAGCCATTCCTCGAGCCGCTCGTGGTCGAGCCTGCCGCCGAGGCTGTGGAGCAGCCCCTGCTTGTCGAGCCGATGACGGCACCCGCGCCGGCGGTGGAGGAAACACCCGCTCCGCCCCTCGAACAGCCTGCCCTGCAGCCAGAGACCCCCATCGTTCCGGAGGCGACAATGCCCCTCGTTCCCACGCCCGTCGAGCCAGAGCCGGCTCCAGTCGCGCCACTGGCGCCGATCACTCCTCTTCAGCCACCGGTCGAGGCCGTCGAGCCTCAGGTGCCAGAAGTGCCGCCGGAGCCACCCCTCGCACCCGCGGCAGCCGAGTACGTCGAAACCGTCGCTCCCTCGCTCCAAGACGTCGTAGCACTCGAGCCATCGGCAGTTCCGGTCGAGGCGCCGGCCGAGAGCCAGGAGCCCGATCCAAACCCTGCTTCAGGCTCCGCTCTGCTCCACGTCGTCCTTGTCCGGCTGCGCGACGGCGAGGTCTTCGAAGTCGGCACCTTCGAGACGGCCGCCGAGGCCTCGGCGCACGCCCAGAATGTCGTCCGGCAGATCTCGACGACGGAAAGCGACGCCGGCTGGCCCTTCTTCGCCGGCCGCTACCTCAGGCCCGACACGATCGTGTCGGTCGACCTGCTCGAGGAGCCCGCCGACAAGTGGCTGGGTTCTACAGCCCGGTCGCGCTGGGCAAACGAGTAGGGGAGGTCCCGGGCCACGGGCCCGGGGTGGTCCCGGCCCACGGGGCCGGGACTCGCGCAAAGTGCTGCGCACTTTCCGCGACTAAGATCACAGCTCGCCAAGGGACGGCTTTTCGACGGTCCCCTCATCTCATGGCGCCGCGGACCACCGGCCTCAGCAGACCTGTCCGGTGCCAGGCACCACACATGCCTCGTCGGGCCAGGGGTCACGTGACCCGGTTCCTGGACTGCCAGGCGGTCCGCGTGCTACGCGTGTAAAGCCGCGCCCTTTGGTTGCCGATAGCCGGGGTATGAGCTCAACACCACGTATTCGCGTTGTGGGACTCGTCGTTGGCCTTGCGGTCCTCGCACTGGCGGCAGGCTTCTTCCTGCTCAGCCGGGGCCAGGCAGCCTCCAGCGCCGCCCCGAGCCACACCGTCGTCCCGCTCTCGAAGCGGACGACTGGAACGGGCAAGAAGCACGCATTGAAGAAGACGGCCGCCCGTAAGCCGGCCGCACACAAGCCTGTTGCACACAAGCCCGTTGCACACAAGCCCGTTGCACACAAGCCCGCCGAATCGGTGAACGGCATGCCCGCCGCTCTCGCCGCGGCGCTCACGCAGCACAAGGTCGTCGTCGTCTCGCTCTATGCACCCAAGGTGGAACTGGACGCCATGGCGATGCGCGAGGCACGTGCCGGAGCCGCCGCCGCAGGCGTCGGGTTCGTCGCCGTCGATGTGCTGAACGAAGGCCAGTCGAGGGCACTCACAAAAATGCTCGGAATCCTCGACGATCCGTCGGTGCTGGTCTTTCGCCGGCCCAGCGAGCTCGTCGTGCGCTTCTCCGGCTTCGCCGACATGCAGACGGTCCAACAGGCCGCACGAAACGCGGGTCTGTGAGCACTCCGGAAGCCGAGCCCCAGCCGGCGCCGCAGGCGAACCCGACCGGCGGGCGCGCCGTCGACGATGAGTTCACGCGCACGGCGAAGAAGGACGGCCGCCAGGTCGTGACGCTCCGTCGGCTGATGCTGGGGAACCAGTTCATCGTCGAGAGCGACGTCTATCCCGTCGGGACGATGAGGATCGACCCGGTGCGCCCAGGGCCGTACGTTTTCGGCAGCCGGGACGAAGCGAGCGCGTTCATGGACGAGACAACACTCGCCCTCGAGTACCTCGGCTGCGAGATCTCTTAGCTCCTGGGCGCCGGCCCGGGACCCATGAGTGAGTGGCGTTTGCCCGTATCCCCCCCGAATGGGGGTACTGGGGGCTACCGGGTGGCCGATAGGTGGAGAAGAGCCAACCGACCTTGCCCGATCAAGGAGGAGTCAAAGAATGCTTGCAAGACTTAGTCAGAGGATCAACAAGAGCAAAGGCCAGGGTGGTTTCACCCTGATCGAGCTTCTTGTCGTGATCATCATCATCGGGATCCTGCTCGCGATTGCGATCCCGTCCTACCTCAAGTTCCGCGATCGAGCGAACAAGTCGGCCGCTCAGGCCAACGTGCGCGCATCGATCCCGGCGATCGAGGCGTTCTACGCCGACAACAACTCATATACCGGCGCGACGCTCTCGTATCTCCAGACGACCTACGACGCGGGCGTCAAGAACATCGTCGTCCAGTCGGTGTCGTCCACGACCTACTGCATCCAGAGCACAGTGGGTGCGGAGGTCTGGAAGAAGACCGGTCCCGGCTCCGACATCGTGACCGGCGCCTGCCCGTAAACGAACCAGATCGCTTGTAGGACCGGAAGGGGCGCGCAAGCGCCTCTTCCCCTATTCGGGGGTATAGGTCTCAAAGCCTCGGCCGATGAGACCCGTGCCACCGATTCACTCGGACGAAGGAGAAGAATGCTGGAACGACTTTCACGGAGGATGAACCAGACGCGCGGCCAGGGTGGTTTCACCCTGATCGAGCTTCTTGTCGTGATCATCATCATCGGGATCCTGCTTGCGATTGCGATCCCGTCCTACCTCAAGTTCCGCGATCGAGCGAACAAGTCGGCCGCTCAGGCCAACGTGCGCGCATCGATCCCGGCGATCGAGGCGTTCTACGCCGACAACAACTCATATGCCGGCGCGACGCTCTCGTATCTCCAGACGACCTACGACGCGGGCGTCAAGAACATCGTCGTCCAGTCGGTGTCGTCCACGACCTACTGCATCCAGAGCACAGTGGGTGCGGAGACGTGGAACAAGGCCGGACCCGGCACGGACATCGTCACCGGCGCCTGCCCGTAAACGACGACGCAGCAGCTTCGAAGAGGGCGCTCCGGCGCCCTCTTCTGCGTTTCGGTCAAGACTGGTCCTGCGACGACCGATAGAGCGCTTGTGGAAGTCGCGGCCCGACCCACACGACCTGGTCTGCCACTGCCCGCGGAGGTAGTCGAGCGCAGCGGTCTCACCGCAGCTCGCCTGCTCGCCGGCATCGTCGGGCTCAGCTTTGCCGTGCGCGTGGCCCTCGCCTGGCTGCGCTCCACGCCCGTCTACTTCGGAGACGAGTACCTCTACTCGTCGCTGGGCCGCTCGCTCGCCGAGACGGGCCGCCCGCTCGTCCGGGGCCAGGCGGCGCATTTCCCGGCGCTCCTCGAGCCGCTCCTTACCGCGCCGGCCTGGCTCGTGAGTGACGTCGGTATCGCGTATCACCTGACGCAGACGATCGGAGCGCTCGCCATGTCCCTCGCGGCCGTCCCCGTGTACTGGCTTGCGAGGCGGCTCGGGCTCACGGCCGGCGTCGCGCTCGGGATCGCGGCCTTGTCGCTCGTGCTCCCGGATCTCATCTACTCCTCCTGGATCGTCGCGGAGCCCTTCGCCTATCCGCTTGTGCTCGCCGCCGTCGCGGCCGCCGTCGCGGCGCTCGAGCGGCCTTCCCGGCGCTCCCAGCTGGCGTTCGTCGCCTTCTGCGGCCTGGCCGCGTTCGCGCGCATCCAGTTCGTGATCCTGCCCGCCTGCTTCCTGGGCGCGATCCTGCTCGCCGGCCTCCGCGAACGGCGGCTACGCGCGGCTCTCAGGGAACAGGCCTTGCCCCTGGCTCTCTTCGCCCTGCCCGTGATCGCGACCCTTGCGATCGGGCCCTCGCGCGTCCTCGCCTACTACCAGGGCGTCGTCCACGTCGGGATCGACCCGCTGGGGCTCCTCCAGCGCACCGGCATGAACCTGCTCGTCCTGCTCTACGCCTCGGGCTTCGTGCTCGTTCCGGGAGCGATCCTCGGGCTCGTGCTCCTGCTCGCGCGCCCGCGCACGCGCGGGGAGCTCGTCTTCGGAGCGATGACGCTGTTCCTGGCCGGCTTCCTGCTCGTCGAGGCCGGGCTCTTCGGAGCATTCGAGCAGGCCCAGGAGCGCTACGTCTTCTACTTCCTGCCGCTCACGGCAATCTGCTTCGGGCTCTACGCGGCTCGTGGATGGCCCTGGCGCCTCTACCATGCGCTCCTCGCGGCCGTGGTCGTCACCGTGGCCGCCACCGTGCCGCTGGCCGGGTACGCCGCGAGTGACGAGAAGGCCCACTCGGCTCTGCTCTACGGCGTCTTCCGCATCGAGCAGTGGCTTGGCACGCCGGGCAACGGGTCGATCGCGGTCGCCCTCGCCGGCACCCTCGGGCTCGCAGTGGTCGTCGCCTGCTCGTCGCGGGTGCGCGTGGCGAACGCAGCCGGGATCACGCTCGCCATCCTCTTCTCGAGCGGGCTCGCGGTCGCGGGCGTCGTCTTCGACCAGGAGAACGCCCGCAACGTTCGGCGGTCCTTCCTGCCCGCCGATCCATCGTGGGTCGATCACGCCCACCTCGGTCACGTCGCGCTTCTGCGCAACATCGGCGGCGTCCGCGGCGGCGCGTACCAGCAGCTCTTCTGGAATCGGTCCGTGCAGGAGCTGCTGCTGATGCCGGGCGCGTCCGAGATCGATCCGTTCCGTGCAGACCGGGTCCAGGTTGCCGACGACGGCTCCTTGCTGGTCGGCAAGCGCGTGCTGAGCAGCGCGCTGCTCGTCGACGACCACGCGGTCACGACCGTGTTCTCGGGCGTTGCCAAGGTCGCCTCGGCGCCGGGGTACTCGCTCTACCGCCCGGTCGGCCGGCCCCGGCTCTCGCTCTACTTCCTCGCCCGCTACGACGACGGCTGGCTGGGCGACCGGGGGACGATCGACCTCTGGCCCAGGCCGGGCAATGACCGCCTGGAGGGCACTCTCGTCTTCGACCTCGAGTCGCCCGCTCCGCTCGGGGCGACGACGGTCCGGTTGCAGCTGCCCGACGGTCGCGCAGTCCACGTCCGGGTTCCGGCCCACGGCTCGACGACCGTCCGCCTGCCGGTCTGCACGCACGGGCCATGGGTGACGGGCTTCCACTCGAAGGCGCGCGGCTTCCTCCGCGAACGGCCCGTCAGTGTAAAGGCTGGTGTCCCTCGCTTCGTTCCCGGCCACTCCGGGTGCTCGGCAGCGCCCGCGCAAAAGCCGGCGCCGCCGGCGCCTGCGGACCAGACGGCGTGAGCGAGGCGGTGCGAGAGCGCGCCGCCGCAGAGCAAGCGGCGGGGCCCGAGCTGACGCTCGTCCCGCGCGCGCGTCGATTGCCCGAGCCGAGGATCGTGCTCGGGCTCGTCTACCTCGTCGCGTTTGGCTACCACTGGCTTCAGTCCCGCGCGCACGTGAGTCCCGCCGTCTTCGGGGACGAGCTCCTCTACTCGAAACTGGCCCAGAGCCTCGCCTCGGGGCACGGATTCTCCTTCCGCGGCGAGCCCCTGTTCTTTCCGGCGCCGCTCGCGGTCTTCCTCCAGGTACCGGTCTGGCTCATCCACTCGACTCCGATCGCCTACGCGGTCGTCAAGGCGCTCAATGTCGCCGTGATGGCCTCCGCGGTGTTTCCTGCCTACTGCATCGCCCGCCGCCTGATGCGGCCGTCGTTCGCCCTGCTCTGCGCGGCGACCGCCGTCGCGGGCCCGCCGATGCTCTACGCCCCGTATCTGATGTCCGAGGCGCTCGGATATCCGGTCTTCCTGCTTGCCCTGGCGACGATGCTGAGGGCGATCGACCGTCCGTCGCGCAGGATGGAGGTCGCGGTGATCGCCGTCTCGCTCGCGGCCGTGCTGACGCGGCTCCAGTTCGTCGTCGTGCCCGTCGTCTACCTGATCGCGGCGCCACTGGCCGGACGGCTGTGCGGCGAGACACTGCGCTCGTCCGTCCGCCGGCACGCCCTGTCGCTCGGCGTCCTCGCGGCGCTCGTGGCCGTCCCGGTGCTCAGCGGCAGTGCGGTTCTCGGTACGTACGCCGGCGCGACGATGCTCCACTACGACCCGCGCACGGTGCTGAGCTGGACCGGCTTCGCCGCCGCGCTCCTGCCGTTCGCGGCGGGCTGGCTCGTCGTGCCCGGCGCCCTGCTCGGGCTGGCCGTCCTCGCGGCCCGGCCACGTGGGCGGGCCGACGCCGGTTTCGCGGCGCTCGCCCTCTTGTCGGTCGTGCTCGTCCTGCTCGAGGTCGGCATGATCGCCGCCGGCGAGGCCGGTCGCGCGATCGAGCGCTACGACATGTATCTCATCCCGCTGGCCGCGATTGCGTTCTTCGTCTACGTGGAGCGCGGGGCGCCCTGGCTGCGGCTCTACGTCGCGCTCGCGCTCGCCGGCTCCGCCACGGCCTGGCTGATGCCCCTCCCCGGGCGCGCCGGGACATCCTTCAGCTTCGACAGCCCGACGTTCTCCACCTACGCGCAGCTCGCCACATGGTTCGGGAACGCAAACGCGGCGACGCTGTTCGCCGGCATTCCGTTCCTGGGCGGGATCGCGCTCGCGCTGCTGCCTCTTCGCCGCCGGCTCGCCCCGGTCGCGGTCTGCGCGGCAACGATCGCCCTCCTCCTGCTGAGCGGGCTGCCCGCGTATGCCGGAGACCACGCGCTAACGCGCGGCACCTTGCTCCTGCGGGCGGGCGATCCTCCCGACTGGCTCGACCGGAGTGGGCTCGGTCCCGCCGACTACCTGCAGCTACCGGGTGGCTCGGCCCACTACGGCTGGCTGCTCGAGGCCTGGAACCGGGACTTCCGCCACGCGATCCAGCTGGGTCTCGGCAGCTACGACGGATACGCCTCGTACTCCGCCCGGATCGACCTCGACGGGCGGCTCCTCGTTGGCGGACGGCGTCCCGACGCGGGCATCTTCGTCGTCAACGACGTCGCGACCGCGATCGAGATCGAAGGCAGCCGCGTCGTCGCACGCCCTCGGGACGGTCTCACGGCCTACCGGCTGCCGGCGGGTCCCTACGTCCGCTCGCTAGCGCCAGGGCTCGGCTTCGACCGCTGGGCGGCCTCGGTCGCCACCTTCCAGGTCTGGCCGCGGAGGCGATCGCCCAGAGGGCACTACCGAGTCGTGCTCGCGCTCCCGCGCGGCCTCGACGCAAGGCATGTGACGTTCGAGTCGGGGGGCTCGCGAGCTCGCATCGTTCTCGTGCAGCCGGGCTCGAGAACGACTGTCCGAATCCCGGTCCGAGGCTACCCCGTGCCCGTTCTCCACATCACGACAGACCACGCGGATTACGTCGCAGGCGGAACGCCGAACGCACGGTTTCTGGCGGTTCGCATCCCCTCCATCACCTACGTGCCGGAGAGGACGAAACAGGGATTCAAGGAGCCGCGACGGGCTGCCGATAGCTCGTTTGAGGGACTGCCATGACCGAGAACTCATTCTCCATCGACACCCTGCTCGAGCAGATGGTCGCGCACAACGCGTCCGATCTGCACGTGACGGTTGGCGCGCGTCCGGCGCTGCGCGTGCGCGGCCAGCTGGAGCGGCTCGAAGCCTTCCCGGACATGACCGCGGACACGACCCGGCAGCTCCTCTACCGGATCATCTCGAGCGAGCAGCAGAAGCGCCTCGAGATCGACCGCCAGCTCGACCTCTCCTACTCGATCCCCGGCGTCGCCCGCTTCCGAGTCAACATCTACTCGCAGCGCGAGAGCCTCGCCGCGGCGTTTCGCTTGATTCCCGCGGAGCTGAAGAGCCTCGAGGAGCTGGGCCTGCCCACGAATCTCTACGACGTGTGCCGGAAGCCGCGCGGGCTCGTGCTCGTGACCGGCCCGACCGGCTCGGGCAAGTCGACGACGCTCGCAGCATTGATCGACGAGATCAACCGGACGCGAGCCGAGCACATCATCACGATCGAGGATCCGATCGAGTTCCTGCACCGTCACAAGCGCTGCATCGTCAACCAGCGCGAGCTCGGCCCCGATGCGACCAGCTTTGCCGACGCCCTCCGCGGCGCGCTGCGCCAGGACCCCGACGTGATCCTCCTCGGCGAGATGCGCGACCTCGAGACGATCTCGACCGCCCTGACCGCGGCCGAGACCGGCCACCTCGTGTTCGCAACGCTTCACACCCAGGATGCCGCATCGACGGTCGACCGCGTGATCGACGTCTTCCCGGCGGGACAGCAGGGCCAGATCCGGACGCAGCTCGCCGGGACGCTCGAGGGCGTCATCGCGCAGACGCTGCTTCCGACCGCGGACGGCCAGGGCCGCGTCGCGGCGATCGAGGTGCTCGTTCCCGACGATGCCGTGCGGAACCTCATCCGGCAGGCCAAGATCGAGCAGGTCTACTCGATCATGCAGACCGGCGGCAAGAAGGGCATGCAGACGATGGAGCAGGCCCTTGCCGAGCTCGTCCTCCGCGGGATCATCACGCAGGAGGTTGCCGTGGGCCGCTCGAGCCGCACCGAGATGCTGATGGGCCTCCTCAATCGAGCCGCCGGCGCGGACGGAGAGGCGACCCCGCTGCGGGTTGCGCAGGCCTAGATCATGGATTTGAAGAAAGAGATCAAGCTCCGAGACCTGGTGCCGAAGCGCGGAAGCAAGGCTTCAACAGACGCTCCCTCGGCCGAGGCCAAGCCACCCAAGTCCAAGCGGAGTCTCTGGTTTTCCCGCAAGGCCAAGACCTCCGGCGAGCAGGCCGAGGGGCAGCCTCGCGAGGAGAAGCAAGCCAAGCAGAAGCAGCCGAAGAAGGCCAAGCAGCCGAAGAAGCTGACGGGCGCCAAGTCGATCCGCCACAAGCGGCTCGTCGGGCTCAAGGTCGGCGCGTCCCAGCTGTCGGCCGCACGAGTCGTGAACAACGGCTCCAGCGAGCTCGTCCAGGTCGCACAGCAGCTGCTGGATCCGGGGATCGTCGTCGGCGGCGAGCTTCGCGAGCCCGAAGCGCTCGTTGAGGCGCTGAAGCTCTTCTTCAAGGACAACAAGCTTCCGAAGCAGGCCGTGCGACTCGGCATCGCGAGCAATCGCATCGGCGTCCGGACCTTCGAGATCGGTGGCATCACCGACCCGAAACAGCTCGAGAACGCGATCCGCTTTCGCGCCCAGGAGACGTTGCCGATTCCGCTCGAAGAAGCCGTCCTCGACTACCACATCCTCGGCGAGACCGTTGACGACGAGGGTGCCAAGATCCATCGAGTGCTCCTCGTCGTCGCGTACCGCGACCTCGTCGACCGCTATGTGGCCGCTTGCAAAAAGGCCGGCATCAAGCTCGTCGGCATCGACCTCGAGGCGTTCGCGCTCCTGCGCGCCCTCGGCGATCGACCTGCCGATGCGGGCAACGCGGCAATCGTCGTGGTCACGGTCGGCTCCGAGCGCTCGACGCTGGCCGTCTCGAACGGCGAGACCTGCGAGTTCACCCGCGTCATCGAATGGGGTGGCTACAACCTGAATGTCCGGATCGCCCGGGCCATGGATACGACGCCTTCCGAGGCCGAGCCGGTCAAGCTTTCTCTGTCACTCCTCGAGCCGGCCGAGGCGATGGATCTCGACCCGGAGCGCGCGGCCAAGGTTCGCACGGCCGTCCACGAGGAGATCCAGCTGTTCGCGCAGGAGCTCGTCTCCTCGCTTCAGTTCTACCAGGGACAGCCGGGCTCACTGGGCATCGGCGAGGTCGTCCTGACCGGCGGCACCGCTCAGCTGCCCGGGCTCGACACCGAGCTTGGGCGCATGCTCGGCGTGAAGGTCCGCCTCGGTGACCCTCTTTCTCGCGTCACGCTCGGCAAGAAGGTCGATAGCGGCATCGCGGCCGGATCGCTTGCCGTCGCGATCGGACTAGGGATGGAAGTTTGAGAGCCGTCAACCTCCTCCCGAAGGACGACGGGCGACAGCGGGGCGCATCCGTCCGCGAGAACCCGCTCGTGATCGGCGGCGTGGTCGGGTTCGTGCTCGTCACGGCCATTCTCGCTGCCATGTTCCTGACCGCGAGCACGAGCGTCTCCGACAACCAGAAGCGCCATGATGCTGTGGAGGCCCAGCTCGCCGCGACCCCCGTTCCCCCGCCGACCGTTCCGGGCACCTCCGAGCTCGAGCAGCAGAAGAACGCGCGCATCGCGGCGCTGTCGGCTGCGCTTTCCGGGCGACTGGCCTGGGACCGCGTGCTCCGTGAGGTTTCGCTCGTCTTGCCCGACGACGTCTGGCTCACGAGCCTCTCGGCGACGGCGCCGGTCGCCGCATCCGCGACTACCACCGCCGGATTCGTCATCAACGGCAAGACCTATTCCCACGACGGGGTCGCGCGCCTGCTCGCGCGCTTGTCCGTCGTGCCTCATCTCTCGGATATCCAGCTCCAGCACAGCTCCGCCGCGATCGGCGATACGGGGCGCAAGGTGGTCGAATTCTCGATCAACGCCACTTTGAAAGGCGTGGGATCGGCCTGATGCGGACGAAGCCGTCAGCAGCCGTCATCGCGGGCGTCGTGGTCGGGCTGATCATGTATGGATTGGCCGGTTACTTCCTGCTCATTTCCCCCCAGAAGGGCAAGGCCGCCGACCTCAAGCGCCAGACCGAGGCGACGCAGCAGCAGATCGACCAGTACCGCACGCTTGCCGCCCAGGCCCGCGCGACCCCCCCGATCCGAGTCGCCGAGCTGTTCCGGCTGACGAAGGCGATGCCCGACACCGTGGACATGGCCGGCGTCATCCTCGAGCTCAGCGCCGTCGCGCGTGAGAGCGGCATCGAGTTCGACTCGATCACGCCCCAGGGAGCGACGCCCGTTTCCGGTTACTCGCTCGTCCCGCTCTCCGTCGAGTTCGACGGGAACTTCTACGAGCTGTCCGACTTCCTGTTCCGGCTCCGCAACCTCGTGCGCGTCCACGCGGGACAACTGGACGCGCAGGGGCGGCTGTTTGTCGTCGACTCGGTCAGCTTCGGCGAGAGCACGCACTCGTTCCCGATGATCAAGGCGAGCCTGACAGTGCACGCCTTCGTGTACGGCGACGTCTCGATGGCGGCCCGTCCGGCCGCTGAGACCGCGCCCACCACGACGAACACCACGTCCACGTCGACCACTACCGAGCCCACCACGACCGCGGCCTCGACCGACACGCCGCCGGCGGGCGCGAGCGCAGCCCCGGGGACCCCGTAATGGCGAAGAAATTCGACGCAAAGGCGAAGGCCAAGCGGCAGAAGATCATCGCGGCAGTGCTCGGCGTTCTGCTGCTCGGGGTGCTCGCGTACGAGGTGCCGTCGCTCATGAAGTCGATGAACAAGAAGCCGCCGGCGCCCACTACCGCCGCGGCGCCGACACCCGGCCCTCCCATTGCCGGCGGTCCGGTGACCGCAGCCCCTGCAGCAGCGCTCGCGCCGGTTACGACCCTTTCCGATTCCGACCCGGCTGTGCAGGCGGGGAGCGGACAGCTCCTGTCATTCGACCGGTTCTCGACCAAGGACCCGTTTGTGCAGCAGGTGGATGCCAAGGTCTGCAACACCGACCCCACGACCTCCGATGCTCCGACCTGTGTGACCGGCGCGGCGCGTCCTCCGGCCGGCAAGCTGAAGGCGACCCAGCCGAAGAAGCAGTCGACCACCCCGGCGATTCCGACTCCCACCCAGGCGACGCCCGCGCCGACCACGGCCCGGATCTCCGTCAACGGCACGCGTGAGTTGGTCGACGTCGGCAAGACGTTCCCATCGTCCGACCCGGTCTTCCGCCTCGTCTCGCTGATGAGGACGACGGCCAAGATCGGAATCGCCGGCGGATCCCTGTCGACCGGGGGCGCGACCACCACCCTTACGAAGGGCAAGAAGGTCACGCTCATGAACACCGCCGACGGCACGCGCTACGAGCTCGTTCTCGTAGCGGTCTTCTAGGCCGTCTCCCTTCCCTGATCGCATTAGGCTCCCGCACGGTCGCCGAGGTCCGTCGCCACCTCGCAGCCACCATCTCGACTTTGCAACAGTCTGTTGCTAAGTCCCAAAGGTGCCGGGCTCGGGTGGCCCGATCTTCGGAGGTCATCTGCCGGCGAGGACTGCCCGTACCTACGGTCCGCACGACCGTAGGTACGGGGCCGTCAGTCCCCGGAGTCGGAGGGGTTCGATCCGAGGCTTTGCAGGAGCGGGTCTTCGCCGGTCAGAAGCCGGTACGCGATCGGAATCTGCCGCCGGCGCGGGACGCCGAGCTTCTGGCGGAGGACGTCGCAGTGCGCCTTCGCCGTTCTGGGCGAGATGCCGAGCCGCTCGCCGACCTCGTCGTTCGAGAGGCCGGCGGCGATGAGCTCCACGACCTCGCGCTGCCTCTCTGTGATCTTCAAGACCCGCCCGCTCAGTACCTGTGCCATGTCGCCGACGCTACCAGTGCCGCGACGCGACGAATATAGGCCGAACGACGTATTCCGACGATTACTCCGAAGGAGGTACGAAGCTCGTTTCGTGCCCGCGCCGGTTCGCTGCGGCGAGCTCACCCTCCTCGAGCGCACCGATCCGGAGCAGGAGCTCGAACTCGTCTCGCAGGTGCGTCCGCATCATCTCCGGGCCGTCGGTCGCGATCGTGAAGGGGACGCCTGCCTTCTTGAAGGCATGGAAGACCTCGCGCACCGCGTCCTCGTCGGGCAGCGCCTTCGTGAGCAGGTTCGAGGTCGGGCAGATCTCGAGCGTGATCTCGGCCTCGCGCAGCTCGGTCATCAGCTGCGGGTCCTGCGCCGCGAGGATTCCGTGCCCGATCCGGTCGGGGCGAAGGGAACCGACGACATCACGGATCTCGGCGATTCCGTGCTCGCCGCCCTCCTCGCCGACGTGAATCGTCACGCCGAGCCCGGCGGAGCGAGCCTGCTCGACAAGCGGCAATAGGTCACGGTACGGGTAGGGGCCGTCGCTCGACGGCCGTGGGCCGGCGATGTCGATCCCGACGACCCCGCGCGGGGCGTAGCGGATCGCCTTCTCGACGATGATCCCGTTCTGCCGCTCCGAGAACGTGCGGTCCATCATCAGGATCAGGCCGACGCGTACCTGCGGGTACTCGAGGCTCGCGCGGTCGAGCCCGCGGACGGCGGCCATGATGATGTGGTCGAGGTCGCGCTCGCCGCCCCGGTTTCGCTTCATCGGGTTGAAGCGCAGCTCGAGGGTCGTGATCCCCTGCGAGCGGTACGCGCCGCCGATCGCCGCATGGACGGAGCGCTCGACCGCGAGCGGGCTCGACTGGATGAGCTCCGTCCAGTGGTAGATCGCGTCGAGCGCGTTCAGATCCTGGACGCCCTGCGGGTCGGACACGGTGACGAGCTGGTCGAACTCCCAGAAGTCCTTGACCGGGAGCGCAATCCCCTGCTCGTGGGCGAGGCTCCAGAGGATGTCGGAGGCAACGGAGCCGCCGAGGTGAGTGTGCAGCTCGGCCAGGCCTTCCATCCGGCGAGTCTAGCCCGGTCTTACGCGTGGATCTCGACAGCACTCCCTAGCGGGACGGCTTTCATCAGGTAGCGAAGGTCGGCTTCGTCGGCATGGAGGCAGCCGTTCGAGTCCGCCCGGTCAAACGTCGGGGTTGGCGCGCCGTGGATGGCGAGGCGGTCGCCGCCTGACCACCCCTGCGGCAGGTTCGGCTGGCGGCCCGAGAGCGCCAGGATGCAGCAGCCGAAATAGGAGCCGAAATCGGCCCCGGGAAGCTTGTCGGTGACGTAGTACTCCCCCGGTGGCGTGGGCGTGTCGGGGGCGCCGATCGTGACGCTGATCCGGCGCTCGACTCCGTTTGCGTCTCGGACCGAAAGCTCGCGGCGCGAGAGGTCGACCTCGAGCTCGACCGGCCGCCGCAAGAGCCGCAGCGGAGCGGCGCGCACCCAGCCGAGCTGCTCGTTCCCGAGCGCGGGGCTGCGGACCGCGAGCCAGTCTCCCTTCCGGAAGGCGACGGCGAGGGTCTGTGGAGAGCCGAACTCCGTTCGCGCTCCGACCAGGGTCAAGATGCGGCCGTTCGGACGAGCACGCAGCGCCACCTGGTTGCCGGGCGGCACGCGAGCGGCGAGCTCCGTGACTCGCTCGAGGGTCGGCTCGTGCCGAACCGACGTCGTCGGAGCCGGAGGAGGCTCGGCCGAATCCGTACCGCGCAGGGCAAGAGTGGCTGCGAGGCCAATCGCGCCGGCGGCCAGCAGTCCGCCCGCGACGAGGGCAACCTTCACGCTTAGCGCAGCTTCACGTCGGCAGCGCTTGCGTCGACATAGGCACCCTGCGTCTCGAGCAGCGTCGTGTCGGCGGGCTTCCTGACGCCAAGCGCCCCGGCGGTTGCGGGCGCCACGCTCAGGAGCCCGACGAAGCTCACCTTCTGGCCGACGGTGATCTTGGGCGGCTTTCCGCCTTTCAGCCGCATCGTGACGAGGATCCGCTGCTTGCGGCTGTTGCCCGCCCAGAACGACGTCGGGCCGGCGAGCGCGACGACCTTGAGCGACGTGCCCTCGACCTGTGTCGGGGCGAAGCGCCTGATCCTGCTCGTCAGCAGCGGCAGGAGGTTGCGCTTCCCCATCAGGAGCTTGCCCTTGCCTGCCGCATTGCCCCGGCCGCTGGGAGGGGCAGGCTTGGTCGGGATGACCGTCGCCGCCGTGGTCGTCGGAGGCGTCTTCGGCGTCGCCGTGCCCTTGTTGTCGTCTCCGCAGGCAGCCGCGAGGACGACGACGAGCGCGAGGGGCGCAACTGTGCGCAGGCGGCGGGTGGCAGACATCGCTTCGGTCATGTTGGCCCTCCGGGCGGTCGACTGACGAGCAGAGTGCCGAAAGTTACCGAGCCGTGCATAGTTCCTGCGGATGAAGGTCGGGATCGTCGTTCCGTATTCCTGGTCGTTCTGGGGAGCCGTCGTCGAGCATGCGGAGCTCCAGGCGGCTGCGCTGCGGCGCCTCGGGCTCGACGTGCGGCTCGTCATGGGCAACGACCCGCCTGGGAGCTTCACGCGCATCCTCCATCCGCGGCTCGGACGGCACGACGAGCCGCCGCCGGAGGTCATCCCCATCGGCCGCTCGGTGATCGTGCCTGCGAACGGGTCGCTGCCGAACATCATCCTCAGCCCGCGCTCGGTCTGGCGAATCCGGCGGGTTCTCGAGCGGGAGCGCTTCGACCTCGTCCACATCCACGAGCCGATGACGCCGACGCCCGGGACCGCGACCTTGGCCCTGGCCAAATGCCCGATCGTCGCGACCTTTCACGCCTCGGGTGAACTCTCGTGGCTGAAGCTCGCGAAGCCGGTCTGGGGCTTCCTGCTCGACCGGATCGATCACCGGATCGCTGTCTCGGAGGCCGCGCGCGAGACGGCCAATCGCTACTTCCCCGGCGACTACGAGTTGATCCCGAACGGCGTCCTCGTCCCGGACGAGGCGGATGCAGCCGGCCGTGAGGAGCGCATCGTGTTCGTTGGGCGGCAGGAGCCCCGCAAGGGCCTCCAGGTCCTGCTCCGCGCGTGGCCCGAGGTGCGGCGCCGAACCGGCGCGCGCCTGCGGGTGATCGGCGCCGACCCGCTCGCGGTGCGCCTCCTCTTCGCCCGCCTGCGCGTGCCCAGTGAGGGCGTCGACGTGCTCGGATTCCTCTCGCAGGCCGAGCTGACCGCGGAGCTCCTGGCGGCGAAGGCGCTCGTCGCGCCGTCGCTCGGTGGCGAGAGCTTCGGCATGGTGCTCACACGCGCGTTCGCCTGCGCGACCCCGGTCGTGGCCTCCGACATCTCGGGCTACCGTGGCGTCATGGAGCCCGAGGCCGGCCTGCTCGTGCCCCCCGGCGAACCGGCCGCCCTCGCGGATGCGATCGTCTCTCTGCTCGCGGACGAGCCCCGGCGCGAGGAGCGCGGTCGCGCTGCTCGCACGATCGCGCAGGAGCGCTACTCGTGGGATCGCATCGCGCAGCAGCTCGCCGAGCTCTACGAAGCTCTCGCCGGCTCGCGGAACGCGGTTGCCGCGTGAGGCTCCCCGGGACGACCTGGGGACGGCTGGCGCTGATCGTGCCGGTGTTCGGAGCGATGATCGCGCTCTTCATCTGGCGCGGCCCGGACTGGACCCTCGTCGCCGACGCCTTTCGGTTCGTCGCCTGGCAGTGGGTGGTGGCCGCGATCGCCCTCAACCTCCTCTCCGTGCTCGCGCGCGCCGGCGCCTGGGAGCGCGTGATCGAGCAGGCGATGCCGCCGCCGACCCCGCGCTTTCGGACGGTCTTCTCCGCCTTCGGAGTCGGTCTCTTCGCAAATGCCGTGCTCCCGGGCCGAATCGGAGAGCTGGCGCGGGTCGCGGTCCTGACCCGCCGCCAGCCACGGCGCAGCGACGCCTGGGCGACGCTCGTCGGCACCGTCTTCGCACATCGGGTCTTCGACCTGTTCCCGACGCTCTTGCTGATTGGGTACGTGCTGGCGACCGCGAAGATCCCGCACTGGGCACTGACGAGCCTGCTGATCTTCGTTGCCGTCGGCTTCGGAGTCTTCGCGTTCGCACTCGCGAGCGCGCGGGGCAAGCACCACCGCTCGGTGCTCGAGGAGGCGGGCCGCGTCCGGCGCCTCGTGACGATGGCCAGGCACGGCCTCGGCGTCATGCGCGCACCGGTGCCTGCCGCCCAAGCCGCCCTGCTTCAGTGCGCCGGCTGGACCTGTCAGCTGGTCGCGGTCTGGGCGGCGATGCGTGCGTTCGACATCCACGCGCCGCTCCCCGCGGCGGGGCTCGTGCTGGTGCTGATGAACGTGGCGATGCTCTTCCCGCTCTGGCCCGGGAACGTCGGCCTCGTGCAGGCGGCGATTGCGCTGCCGCTCGTCTCCTACGGCGTCGACTACCCGAAGGGGTTCGCGTACGGGATCGGGCTTCAGGCGATCGAGATGTCGGTCGGCGTCGGGGTCGGCCTGATCTTCCTGGCCCGTGAGGGGCTCTCGTTCGCGATGCTGAAGCGAATGCCCGGTGCGGAGCAGGCAGAGGTCGCGCCCGCAGACGAGGAGGAGGACGACCTCATCGACGAACCGGCTCGTGCGCGCGCTCGCCTCTCCGGCTAGCTGCAAAGGAGCCCTGTCCGCAGTCGAGGGGGCGTTGGCGCTGTCCGCGGGGCTGCACGCCGGGGGCCTCGAGGCGGAAGAGGTGCCCGTCGCCGACGGAGGTGAGGGAACGGCCGAGGTGTTCGCGGCGAGTGTCGGCGGCGAATGGCGGACCGCGCCGGCCTCCGATCCGCTCGGGCGCGTGGTGGCCGCCCGGTTTCTCGTGCTCGAAGATGGGTCCGCCGTCGTGGAGGCGGCGGAGGCGATCGGCCTCGCCCGGCTGGCGGAGGGCGAGCGCGATCCCATGCGCGCCTCCAGCCGTGGGCTGGGTCAGCTTCTGCTCGCGGTCGCCGCGGCGGCCGCCGGTCCGATCCTCGTCGGGCTCGGCGATTCGGCCACGGTCGACGGCGGAGCCGGGCTGCTCGAGGTCGTCGGCGATGGGCTCTCCGATCGCGAGCTACGCGCGCTGTGCGACGTGCGCAATCCGCTGCTGGGCGACCGGGGCGCGGCGCGCGCCTTCGGGCCGCAGAAGGGCGCCTCGCCCGAGCAGGTCGAGGAGCTCGAGGCCCAACTTGCGGGGATGGCCGACCTACGCCCTTACGCGGATCTGGCGGGAGCGGGGGCCGCGGGCGGGCTCGGTGCCGCGATCGCCTCGCTCGGCGGCGAGCTCGTCTCGGGCTCGGAGCTCGTGCTCGAGCGGATCGGCTTCCGCCGGCTGGCGGCCGGCGCCGACCTCGTCGTCACCGGCGAAGGGACGATCGATCGCTCGAGCGGAGAGGGGAAGGCAGTCGGCGAGGTCGTTCGGATCTGCCGGGAGGACGGCGTGCGCTGCGCCGTTTTCGGCGGGCAGGTGGACGAGGCACTGCCGGGGGTCGAGCTGCACGCGCTGAGCGGCGACCCGGCCCGAACTGCGGATGACCTCGTCGAGCTCGGCCGGCGCTTAGCCCGAGCGCTTCTCGGACGCGCGTAGCAACTTCGCCATCGACTGGAGCATCTTCCACGCGAGGTCGGCGTTCTGCTCGACCAGCGGCCTGAACTCCCACGACGTGATGCCGTAGCACTTGAGGGGAGACTTGGCCGTGATCGTCGCCGTCCGTGCCCCATCGTCGATGAGGGCGACTTCGCCGAAGTGGTCCCCATGCCCGAGCGTCTTGAGCTCCTCGCCCTTGACGCTGATCGTCGCCTCGCCCTCGTCGATGATGAAGAAGCCGACTCCCGTCTGGCCCTCGACCGCGACCGTGTCGCCCTCGTTGAAGATGCGCTCCTTCATCGAGCTCGCGAGCCCCTGGAGCTCCTTCTTGTCGAGGTCGGAAAAGAGCGGGACCTGCTGGATGAGCTCTGCCGGGGCAGCCATGCCCGGATTCTACGCAGGCTGCGGCCGCTAGCGCTAGGGCTTGACGGCCTCGACGCGGCGCGCGAGCTCCTCGATCCGCCCCTGGGCCGAGTCGAGCTTGGTGGAGCACAGGCGATAGAGCTCCTCGCCCCGCTCCCAGAGCGTGATCGCCTCGTCGAGTGATGCCTCGCCGCTCTCGAGGCGCTGGACGATCCCCTCCAGCTCGCGCTGTGCTTCCTCGAAGGTCGGCTCGCTCATCGCGTCTCCTCGACCCGGGCGCCGAAGCCTCCGGTCCCGAGCTCGACGTCCACGCTGGTACCGGAGGCGAGCTGCGAGCTCGAGCGCACGATCTCGCCGGCGGCCCGCACGATCGCGTACCCGCGCTCGAGCGTCGCCCGCGGCGAGAGGGCACGCAGGCGGCCGGCCGAGTGTTCGAGCGCCGCTCGCCGGCGTTCGAGAAGGAGCAGCGGCGCGCGCCGCAGGTGGTCGCGGGCGAGATCGAGGCGACGTCTCTCTCGGTCGAGCGCGCCCCGGGTCCCACGCCCCAGCGCGGTTCGCGAGCGTTCGAGCCGTGCGGTCAGCTCGGCGAGGTCCGGGACGACGAGTCGTGCGGCCGCCGTGGGCGTGGACGCTCGCGCATCGGCGACGAGGTCGGAGAGCGGCGTGTCCTGCTCGTGGCCGACGGCCGACACGATCGGCACCGGGCAGGCTGCGAGGGCGCGGACGAGCCGCTCGTCGCTGAAGGGAAGGAGGTCTTCGAAGCTTCCGCCGCCGCGGGCGAGGACGACGACCTCGATCTCGGGCGCTTCGCAGATCTCGCGGAGCGCTTCGGCGATCGCGGTGGCGGCACGCGGGCCCTGGACGTAGGTCTCGGCGACGAGGATCCGGGCGGGCGGGAAGCGCGAGGTGATTGCCGTCAGCACGTCTCGCTTGGCCGCGGCGTCGTTGCCCGTCACGAGCCCGATGCGCCGCGGAAGGCGTGGGAGCGCCCGCTTCCGCTCCGGCGCGAAGAGGCCTTCGGCCGCGAGCTTCCGCTTCAGGCGCTCGAGGGCGGCGAGATGGTCGCCGAGCCCGAAGCGCTCGATCGAGAGGGCGCGCAGACGAAAGTCGCCCCGGGCCTCGAACAGCTCGGGACGCCCGAAGACGTGGACGCGCTCCCCGTTCACGAGCTCGAGGCGGAGCGCGTCGAACTGGCCGCGGGCCATGGTCACGCCGAGGCAGGCGCCGTCCGTGGGGTCCTTGAGCGTGAGGAAGACGCTCTGCCAGCGCGCCTGGCGCCGGAGCTCGGTCACCTCGCCCTCGACCCAGACCGTCGGCAGGCGCGAGAGCCAGTCGCCGATGCCACGGTTGAAGGAGGACACGGTGAAGACCCGCCGGTCCCCGTATTCGATCGCCTCGACCTTCACGCCCGGATGCTACGCCCTGCGCCGAGGCTCGTCGCCACGGGCTCCGGCATGCCGTTCGCCGGCGCGTGAATTGTTTGCCTTCCGATCGAACTGCGTGCGTTCTCTCCCGATACGCTCATCGCGGGTGGCGGGTGGAACTTCTCCCCACCCGGGTGGGGAAGAGCGCGCTAGAGGAGGATCGCGGCCGCGGTCAGGGGGTCGCAGCCCTGCCTGACGAGCTCGACGGCGCCGTGCAGGTCGGCCTCGCTCCGCGAGAGCTTCTCGGCCAGCGGGAGGGGGTACCCGGCCTCGATCAGGACGTGCAGTCGCCACCCCGCGACCTTGTCGCTCTCGCTCTGGTCATGTTCGGCGATTTGAGTCATGTGATTCATTGGGCCGAGATTCGTGCTCCCTAAGACGAACCCTGCCGCCGAAAGTCTGCAGCTAACGCGCCGAGCCGTGCAGCGAATCGAGCCGCTCTTCAGCCCGCCTGACCGTCTCGTCGATGCGGCGGGCGATCTCCGCGAGCCGCGCCTCGAGTGCCGCGCGCTCCGCTTCCTCGTCGCCGGCGAGAGCCGCCAGACGCTCCCGAAACTCCGTCTCGACCTCCGTCAGTCGGCGGCCGAGCGACGCAACGAACTCCTCGCGCTGCCGCTCGAGGCCCGCCGCCACCTGAGCAAGCTTCTTCTCGAGTCGCATCGCCCCGGCGTCGCCGACCTGGCCGAGACGGTCGGCGAGCAGTGACTCGCCCTCCCGCGCAAAGGACTGGGCGGCGCGTTCGAGCTCGCGTGAGAGGCGCCGGGCCGCGTCTTCCTGCGCGGCCTTGACCGTTCCCTCGAACTGATGGGCGGCAGCGTCGACGAACCGTCCCGCGGCGCGATCGAGCACGCGTTCGAGCTGCTCGACCTGTCGGCGCTCGACGTCGGCGAACGTCGACTGGATCCGGCGGGACGCGTCGGTCTCCTCGTGCTCGATCCGGCGAACGAGATCGCGCTCCCTCGCGGTCAGCCGCTCGGCGACCTGGTGCAGTGCGCGGCGACGTTCCGTGGTGTGCGCCTCGAGCTCTGCCGCCGCCGCGGCGGCAGCCTCTTTCGCTGCTTTGCCCAGCTCGTCACGGAGCCGGACCAGGGCGGTCCGCTGCTCCTCGTCCGCGGTCTTGAGCCGCTCCGCGTCGCTGTCGAGCCGCGCCTCGAGTGCCTCGATGAGCGACCGTTCCCTGGCAGCGATCTGCTCGAGCCGGCCGCCGAGCTGCCGCTGTGCTCGATCGAGGTCCTGGTGCCAGCCTGCGAGCCGTTGCTCGACCTGTCCCTGCACCTTCGAGAAGGCCTCCGCAAGCCCGTGCCGCAGGCGCTGCTCGCTCTCTCCCAACGCGTTGCGCCGGGTTTCCGCCAGGCGCCGCTCGTCCTCGGCGTACGCGGACAGCGAGTCGGCTCGTCCACGCGCGAGCCCTCGCTCGAGATCCGCCGACCGCTCTCGGAGCTGTTGTTGTACGAAGGCGTCGATCTCGGCCTTCGCCTGTGCAATCTGGCGCTCGATCGCTCGGCCGTGCGTCAGCCCGCGGCGAAGCGCGAGCGCCCCGACGATCGCCACGAAGCAGGCGAGAAGGCCGGTCGCCGGGATCGCGAGCTCCACCTCCGGACGCAGCCCGAACGCGGCCCACGCGGCGGCGGCGGCCGCTCCCGTGGCGCCGGCAGCGCCCAGGATGGCCCCCTTTCCGACCCGCTCGAGCGCGGTGCCGGCGAGCGTCGCCGCCGCGAGCAGGACGGCGCAGGCGAACACGACCTCGAATGCGACCTCGATTGTCACCCGGCCATCGTAAAACGCCTGCTCATCGAAGGCGAAGAACGAGGAGTGAGGCGGCGAGCGCCAGCACGGCCATCGTCAGCGCTCGCAGGGCAGCCTCAGGCGCCGCCGTCAGTGATTCCGGGGTCACGGGCTCACGGCCGCCGTCGAGCAGCTCGATCGTCCCGTCGACCGCCGCCACCCGCCGGCGCACGGTTCTCACCTGCGTGGAGAGCTGCCGCTGGGCGAGGCTGAGGAAGCCCGCGAAGACGGCGGCGAGCAGAGCTTCGACGGTGATCCGCTCGGCGACGGCGAGGTAGGCCGCCAGCACCGGAAACGAGCCCCAGGCGACCGCAAACCACGTGTCCGAGTGGAAGAGCCCGCCAAAGAGCTCCAGGTTGTACGCGCAGACGATGAAGGCACCCGCTGCGACGAGCGGCGCCAGCCAGAGCGTGTAGAGGACCGAGGCAACGATCCCGACGGCCACGGCTCCGCCGATCGAGGTCGCAGCGAGACCGACCAGGACGCGATCCGGGATCTGCGTCCGCAGCGGATGGCCGTTGAGCTCGTCGAGGGCGTGTGCGCCGATGCCGACGGCGAGGAAGAACGCGGCGAGCGCGACCAGGAGGCGCCGCGCTTCGAGGTGCGGCGCGAGACCGGCGCCGATCGCGACGTACGAGAGATGCCAGAGCGTGTACGGGGGATGGAGGAGCGTCACGTAGTCGCGCCAGCCGCCCGGGGCAAGCGCGTAGAAGGCCGGGCGCGGCTCCGCGCTCATGCCCGCCGTCCCCAGATCACGTACCCCCCGCCGAGGCTGAGCTTACGCAACCGCGGGTTTTCGATCCCCGCCGCGCGCCAGAGCTCCAGCTGCTGCTCGAGCCGCAGTCGAGCGTGGAACTCGCGGATGCTCGGCCCCAGAAAGGCCCCGACCTCGTGCCAGCCGGGCGAGATCAGCCGGCCCGCGACCGGGAGCCCGACGCGGACGTAGAGCTCCCAGAGCGCGCGCCAGAGGCCCCGCGGGAGCCCGAACTCGAGCGCAGCGACTGCCCCGCCGGGCCTGACGACGCGCGCGAGCTCGCGCAGCGTCGCCGCGGGGTCCTCGACGTAGCGAAGGAGGTACGTGAACGTGAGCGCGTCGAACGAGCCGTCCTCGAAGGGAAGCTGGTCGGCGCTCCCCTGGACGAGCCGGACCCGTTCCGTCAGCCCTGCCGCCTCAACCCGTCGGCGGCCCGTCGCCAGCATCTCGGCGCCCTGGTCGAAGCCGACGACCCGGCAGCCCGTCTGCCGGGCGAGCTCGATCGCGACGGCCGCCGTGCCGGTTGCCACGTCGAGCACCTCGTCACCGGGCCCGGCTTCGATCCGGGAGACGAGAAAGCTGCGCCAGCGCGGGTCCTGGCCAAGCGAGAGCAGATTGCTCCAGCGGTCATACGTGGGCCCAAGCGGCGCGAAGAGCCCCTGCGCAACCTGAGACCGCTCCGGGAGGGCCATGGCGCCGAGTCTATGCTTGCCGCCGTGGCGCTCCGGGACGATCTCGAACGTGCCGCAGCCGCCGCCGAGCGTTTTGCCGGGGCCGGCGAGAAGCTCATTGGCGTCGTCCCGGCCGAGCCCGAGCAAGGCGAGCGCACGTATCTCTGCGCCTTCACGGCCGGCGAGGAGCGGACGTGGCTCGTCCTGGACGATCGCGGGGAGCCGTTGACGGGCCGCGACGCCGTCCGTCGGACCGTGTCGATCACGGCCATGTGTGAACTGGCCGAGGAGAGCGCGGGCGGGGGAGAGCTGGGAGAGCTCCGTGCGCGGCTGGTGGCGCTCAGGCTGACCGAGAATCCACCGGGCATCGAAGAGGCCGAGGACGCGGCGCTCGCCCTCGAGCAGGCGATCGGCGCCCCGCCTCGCCTGGCCGAGCCGGCCTATCTCGACCGGGTCGGCGCTGCGACGAGGCGGCTCGAAGACGCTCTCGGCCCGTCGTCGGGCTCGCCGTTCGCCGAGGCGATGCAGAGCGGCCTGGGCACCGTCGAGGAGCTTGCCCACGACGTCGAGTCGAACTACAAGCTCCCACTCGACTGAGGGCGCCGCTGGAGCCACGTCCAGGGCCTCGCCCTGGCCAGGTCCGCCCGAAACTTGTCCGGGGCCCGGCCCTGGCCGCGTCGGTATCGTTGGCCTCGTGGAAGGTGGATTCGGATTCCCGCTCGGAGGCGACCCGGAGGACCTCATGAAGAACCTCCAGGAGTTCGCAGCGCGCCAGGCGGAGTCGGTCGCCGAGGCTCAGCGCGAGCAGTTCGCGACGCTGACCTTGAGCACAGCCGTCGAGCTGACCGGGGCCGCTCTGCGCCGGATGGACGTTGAAGGCGGCCCCGACGAGCAGGCGATCGCCCTCCGCGACGCGATGAGGGTCCTCTTCCCCGAGGCGGTCGCCCTCGTCAGTGCAGCCCGCCAGGGATTCATGCGCGAAGGGTAGTGCGCGTGCGGGCAACGGGCCAGACATCGACGCGGGGATGATCTCCCGACGGTTTCGGCCCGAGGACAAGGCAGCGGTGATCTCGGTTCTCCGTAAGAGCATCGACGACTGGCAGGGCGACTGGGCCGAGGCCTACTGGGAGTGGAAGTTCGAGCGGAACCCGTGCGGCCCGGGGCGGATCTGGGTGGGTGACGACGACGGCCGGATCGCGGGTTGCTACATCTGGAACCCCGTCCAGGTTCGGTGGGGCGAGACGACGTTTCTCGCCGCGCAGTCCGTCGATGCGGCCGTCCACCCTGACTACCGTGGGCACGGTGTGTTCACCGATTTGGCGCGAACTGCGATGGACGACGACGCCACCGGCGAGCTGGCGCTCGTCTTTGCCTTCCCGGTCGAGGCCGCATTCCGCGGGCAGATCAGGGTCGGCTTCGAGCCTCGCCTGACCGTCTTCTCGGTGCATCGCCCGCTGCTGATCGGCGCACGGAGACGGCGCAGGTTCGAGGGTCTCGCCCTCGAGACGGCAACGAGCTTCGACTCCCGGTTCGACGCTTTCTCGAATGCCGGGAGAGACTCGGAGCTCACCGTTGTGCGCGACGCCGACTATCTCCAGTGGCGTTTCTTCGAGCATCCCACTCGGGCGTACGAGACGCTCGTCTGCGAGCGGGACGGAGAGATCCGTGGGTACTGCGTGATTTCCGTGGACGCAACCAAGAGGCTCGCTCGCGGGTATGTCCTCGACCTCCAGGTGCTGCCGGGCTCCGACCCGGCCGCCGCCTTCCTCGTGTACCACGCACTCCGGCGACTGCGGTCCCGGGGTGCGCGCGTGGCGATTACCTGGGTGCGCCCATCGGGGCCGGAGCAACGAGGGCTGGCGTCACTCGGCTTCTCGCCTCGCTACCAGGCGATCCAGCGCCGGCTAAGGCGCGGCCCCTACCTGCCGCGGTTCCTCGTGTTCGAGAATCCCGCCGGGGCGCTACGGGAGCTTCGTGCCCAACGAGGTACGACCGATCCCCTGCGATGGGAACTTGTGCCCGGCGACCACGACTCGATTTGAATGCGGCGCGCCAGCGCCCGACGGCGGCGACGGTCGGGACGAGCCCGCTGAGGAGGAGCGCGCCGAGCCCGAGCTCTACCGCGATCAGCCCGCCGCCGACGACCGGCGCGAGCCGCTTCGGCACGAGCCGGTACTGGCGCACGCCCTCGAAGAAGTTGCGCGGCGCCCGCGCCTTCTCGAGCCCGGCCAGCAGGCAGACCGCTCCCAGGCTCGTGCGGAACACGAAGTACGTGACTACAGACGCCAAAAAGCTCCCCCTCCGGGTGTTTTCCCGCTCGCCTTCCTACTTCGGTCTTGCGCCACTAGGGGGATTTCGTCAAGTGCGGCCACAACTACAATCGCCTGGCCCTTGGCTCTCATCGATCGCGCCATCGTCCGGGTTCTTCCAGCCGTCCCCCGGTCGATCGTCCGCAGGATCTCGGAGCGCTACATCGCGGGGACCGACCTCGCGGACGCCTGCCGCGTCGTCAAGCGTCTGAACGAAGAGGGCAAGGCGGCGACCATCGACGTCCTCGGAGAGGAGATCCGCGGCCGTGAGGAGGCGCTCGAGATCGTCCGCGCCTACCACGACGTCTTCGAGGCCATCGAGCAGAAGCAGCTCGACTCGAACGTCAGCGTCAAGCTGACCGCGCTGGGGCTCAAGCTCGGGTACGAGCTCTGCCGCACGAACCTCGAGACGGTCGTCCGCCATGCAGCGGAGAGCGGCAACTTCGTCCGGATCGACATGGAGGACTCGAGCTGCACGACCGACACGCTGCGCATGTACGGCGAGCTGCGCGAGGCCGGGCTCGACAACGTCGGCGTCGTCCTCCAGGCGTACCTACGCAGGACGATCAGGGACATCCGGGCGCTCGCGCCGTACAAGCCGAACGTCCGCCTGTGCAAGGGCATCTACGTCGAGCCGCCGCTGATCGCGTTCCGCGATTTCGACGCCGTGCGCCAGAACTTCGTCCTCGCCCTCGCCGAACTGCTCCGGATGGGGTCGTACGTGGGGATCGCGACGCACGACAGGTGGCTGATCTCCGAGGGGCTGCGCCTCGTCGCCGAGCACGGCCTCGCTCGCGACAGGTACGAGCTCCAGATGCTGCTCGGGGTCAGCGAGCCCCTGGGCGACCGGCTCGTGCGCGAAGGCCATCGCCTGCGGATCTACGTGCCGTTCGGCGACCACTGGTACAGCTACTCGGTGCGGCGGCTCCAGGAGAACCCGAAGATGGCGGGCTACATCGCGGCCGACACGGTCAACCGCCTCTTCGGCGCAAACGGGCGGTGAGGTGGCCCTGACGGCGACCTCTCGGCGGAATGGACGGTTGCGGGAATGCCCAGGCCCACTTAGGTTTTCCACAGCGTGCTGCCCGAGTCCGAGCCTGCTCCGCCGAACGAGCGTTACCGCGCCCGACGGGAAGAGGCGCGCAAGCGCCGCCGGCGGCACCGCACGGTTGCGCTGGCCGTCCTGATCGTCGCCGCGGCGCTCGTCGCGCTCGGGGCGACCATGATCGGCACGCACGGCGGACGCGCAATGAGGCACTCGGCAACCGCGAAGAAGAGGGCGAAGCCCACGGGCCCGCGACCGATGCCGGAGGAGGTGCGCGGCGTGCACGTGACGATGGGGCTCGCCTCGCTCCGCGGCAAGTTCGAGCAGTACCTCGCGATCCCGGGCCTGAACACGGTCGAGCTCGACGTAAAGGACGAGTACGGGAAGGTCGGCTTCCTGCTTCCGGCCGGGAGCCTTGCCCGCAAGATCGGAGCCGCGCAGCGCTACTACAAGGCCAGGGTGGTCGCGGCGAGGGCGCACGCGGCAGGCGTCTACCTCATCGGACGGGTCGTCGTCTTCGAAGACCCGACACTGACGGCCGCGCGGCCGGACCTGGCGATCCGGACGAGTGACGGCTCGGTCTGGCAGAACAACGCAGGGCTTGGCTGGGCAAACCCGTACGACCGCCGCGTCTGGGACTACAACGTCGCAGTCGCGAAGGCTGCCGCCCGCGCGGGCTTCGACGAGATCCAGTTCGACTACGTGCGCTTCCCGAGCGACGGCCCGATCGAGTCGGCGCTCTTCTCGCACAAGGTCGCCGAGCCGATGGGTTGGACGATCACCCGCTTCGTCCACTATGCGTCGAGTCGGCTCAGGCCGCTCGGCGTGCGGGTGTCGGTGGACGTCTTCGGGCTTTCGGCCACTCACGACCTCGGCATCGGCCAGGTGCCGGGGCGGCTCGCGAAGTACGTGGACGCGGTGTACCCGATGGTCTACCCATCGCACTACAACCCCGGGGAGTTCAACCTGCCCCACCCGAGCGCAACCCCCGGCCGAACGGTCGCGCTCTCGCTCCAGGACTTCCGGAATGCGCTGCTCGGCCGGAAAGCGATGTTGATCCCGTGGCTGGAGGACTTCTCGCTGACGAGCGCCAGGCGCCCGCCCGAGCAGGTGCGCGCCCAGATCGAAGCTGCGCGCAGGTACCACGCTAAGGGCTTCCTGCTCTGGAACCCCAGGGGCGTCTACACGGAGGAAGTCCTCAAATAAGTAGGCTCCGAGCGCCAAGCGACGTCCGGAGGAACCGTGACCGAGAAGTACGAAGAGCTCAAGACGCGCCTCGCCAGCATCCACGACCTGCGAATGGCGAGGGCCATCCTCGGCTGGGACCAGCACACGAAGATGCCGCCGAAGGCCGGTCCACTGCGGGCCGAGCAACTCGGGACGATCGACCATCTGTCGCACGACCTGTTCATCGACGACGAGATCGGCACGCTGCTCGAAGACCTCCGGGGCTACGAGGAGGGGCTGGACTCCGACTCGGACGAGGCATCCCTGATCCGCATCACGCGCCGCGACTACGAGAAGGCGAAGCGCGTCCCCTCCGACCTGCGGGCCGAGTTGACCCGTTCCGGGGCGATCGCGCTCGCGGCCTGGGTCGAAGCGCGCGAAAAGTCGGACTTCTCGATCTTCCTCCCCTATCTGAAGAAGAACGTCGAGCTGCAGCACCGGTACATCGAGTGCTTCGAGGGCATGGGCTACGAGAACGCGTACGACGTCCTGCTGGACGACTTCGACGAAGGCCTCAAGACCGATGCGGTGCGCGAGGTCTTCGACGAGCTCAAGACCGGCCTCGTTCCGCTGATCGCGGAGATCGCCGAGCACGCCGACCGGGTCGACGATTCGAGCCTGCACGGAGAGATTCCGATCGAGCAGCAGCGCGACTTCGCGCTCGTGATGCTGGAACGGTTCGGCTTCGACCACGAGTCCTGGCGGCTCGATCCGACGGTTCATCCGTTTGCGACGAGCGCGGGCACGACGGACATCCGCCTGACGACGCGCTACGACGAGGAGCTCCTGGCCGTCAGCCTCTTCGCCAGCATCCACGAGTTCGGGCACGGCTTCTACGAGGCCGGGGTCGATCCGGCCCTCGAGCGGACCGCGCTCTCGTCGGTCACGTCGATGAGCCTGCACGAGTCGCAGAGCCGCATGTGGGAGAACCTCGTCGGCCGGGGGCTGCCCGCCTGGCGCTTCTTCTATCCCAAGCTGCAGAAGGCATTCCCGGGCCAGTTCGGCAACGTCGACCTCGACGCGTACTACGGGGCGATCAACAAGGTGCAGCCCTCGCTCATCCGGGTCGAGGCGGACGAGGCCACCTACAACCTGCACATCATCCTGCGCTTCGAGCTGGAGCAGGAGATCCTCTCCGGCGAGCTGGCGCTCGAAGACCTGCCCGAAGCGTGGAACGCGCGCATGGCGGAGTACCTCGGAATCGAGGTGCCCGACGACGCTCACGGAGTCCTTCAGGACGTCCACTGGTCGGGCGGCGCGATCGGCTACTTCCCGACGTATGCGCTCGGCAATGTGATCTCGGTGCAGCTGTGGGATCAACTGCGTGCGGAGATCCCCGAGCTCGACACCCAGTTCGAGCAGGGCGAGTTCGGCGAGCTGGGCAACTGGCTCCGCGAGAATCTGCACCGTCACGGGCGCAAGTACACATCGAAGGAGACGCTCGACCGGATCGTAGGCGGCCCGATGGACCCGGCCCCGTACCTGCGCTACCTGCGGGAGAAGCTGGGCGAGATCTACGGCCTGCCCGTCGAGACCGGCGCGACGGTCTAGGAGGCTTTGGCGGGATATTGCTCGTCGCTGGGGTGCGATGCTCGTTCCGAGGCCGCGGACGCAGGGAGCCCCGGTAGTCATCACTACCGGGGCGAGTGAGGACCCGGCCTCGGGGCGAGCAGCGCGGCCCAGCGGCTCAGCCATATTTCGTCAAAGCCTCCTAAACTAAAGCTCCTTCATATAGCGCCGGCCCGTGTGCTCGTAGCCGAGCGCCTCGTAGAAGGCGTGCGCGTCCGCGCGGCGATGGGCCGTGTTCAGGACGAGGTGCGTGCCTCCGCGCCGGCGCGCTTCGCTCTCGACGGCCTCCATCAGCGCTTCGCCGATGCCCTGCCGGCGGAAGCGCTTGCCGACCACCAGACCCGCGACCTCGCAGCCGGGCTCGTCGCGCTCGACGAGGTTCTGGACGTGGAGCGCGACGAAGCCTGCGACGTCGCCTTCGACCTCGGCCACGATCAGGTGCGTCGCGGGGTCGCCCTCGATCGTCGCGATCCGCTCCGCCGCCTGCCCGGCGCTCGTGGGGTAGCCAAGCTCGCCGAGCAGCCCCGCGACGGCGACGGAGTCACCGGATCGCGCGTTGCGGAGCTGCGGGTCTATGGAGGAGGAGGCGGCCCGTCCGCCGGGTCCCATCGGATTTCTCCTGCCCGATCAACTGCGCGACCTAACCTCGCCGATGGCGCGGCTTCTGCCACCAGAAGCACTTGGCGGGCTCGCTCATGCGCGCTTCTCGGCGATCAGGGCGAAGTCCCACGGAACCCGGCGGTCCCTCTGGAGCCACTTGTGGAGGGTCTGGAACTCGACGAGGCGGGTGATGACGAGCCCTGCCGCGGTCACCGCAGCGACGATCTGACCGAGCTGCCAGTGCCGCTCGTCGTCCTCACTCGCACCCGGGCTTTCGTCGAAGTAGTCGTCGCGCCAGTGGCCGAGCGGATCGAGGCACCTGCTGACCGGATGGCTGTCGTACAACAAGAGCGTTCCGCCGGGCTTGAGCGCCGAGGCGATTCCGGTCGCCCAGGCGCCGAGGTCTTGGAGCCAGATCAGGACTCCGCCGCCGGTGTAGACGAGATCGAAGCGCCCGCGGCGGAGCTCGAGCGGCAGGTCGTGCACGTCGGCGTGGACGTATGCGACGTCGGGTGCGTGCTCGCGGGCGAGCTCGAGGGCCTCGGTGGAGATGTCGACCGCGCTGACGAGCGCGCCGAGCTCGACGAGCTGTGCCGTCGACTCGCCGGTCGCGCACTGGAGATGGAGGACGTGCCGGCCCTCGATGTCGGGCAGGAGCTCGCGGATCTGCTCGGGGATGCCGAGCTGCCCGGACATTGCCTTGGTCCGGCTGCGGTGGACCTCGTCCCACGCCTTCCGGTTCTGCTCGGTCGGCTCCGTTTGCGGCCTCCTACTCCGACTTTGCAACAGACTGTTGCAAAGTGCTCATGCCGGCAGCGAGAAGCCGCCGTCGACGACCAGGACGTGGCCGCGGATCATGTCCGCCTCGGGTGAGCAGAGGAACGCGACCGCGTGGGCGATGTCCTCGGGCTCGACGAGGCGCCCGGCGGGCGTCCGCTTCTTGCCCCACTCGAGCATCTGCTCCCTGTTCGGGAAGTGATCGAGCGCCGCCGTGTCGACGACGCCTCCCGAAACGGCGTTCACGCGGATTCCCCGCGGCGCGAGCTCGACGGCGAGATAGCGGACGAGCGCCTCGAGCGCCGCCTTCGAGGTGCCCACGAGCACGTAATCCTCGAGCACGCGCGTCGACCCCAGGCTCGAGATCGCGACGATCGAGGAGCCGTTTGGCATCTGCGGCACAGCCGCGCGTGTGAGCGAGAGCAGCGCGCGCGCGTTCGCGTGATGCGTCCAGTCCCAGTGCTTGTCCTCGGTCTCGAGCGCCGGTCGGATGACCCCGGTCGCCGCGTTGTGGACGAGGGCACGCAGGGGCCCGAGCTCGCCGACCTCACGGGCGACGCGTTCGGAGGAGACGTTGCCGCGGACGAGCACCGGCTCGGCGCCTTTGGTCCGCAACTCTTCCGCGGTCTCCTCGGCGGCCTTGTCGTTGCGCATGTAGCCGATGCCCACGCGAGCCGCGCCTAAATCGGCGAAGCGGTGCGCGATCGCCTTGCCGATCCCCCGCGAGCCCCCCGTGACGAACACGGTGGCGCCTTCGAAGCTCATTCGTTGCGAGGAAGCGGCTGGTCGGCGGGCGCGGCGCTCGGGATCGTCTCCCAGCCGGGTCGCGTGCGCGCCTCGCGCGGGCCTTCCTCGGCCTTCGAGGACGCGAAGCCGAGACGGTCGAGGAGCTCGGCCTTCTCCTCCGCGTAGCGGCGAACCTCATGGGACTCGGGCAGGTCTTCGACGAGCTCCAGGACGCGGGCGCGAAGCTGGTACGCGAAGTGCGGGGTCGCAGGGCCAACGATCGCGTCGACGTCGTCTCTGGTCGGCTCGGCCATTCGGGCGAAGGCTAATCGCTAGAGGGTTCGGCGTGATGTTGCTCGTCGCCGGGGTGCGCTGCTCGTTCCGAGGCCGCGGACGCAGGGAGCCCCGATAGTCGCACTATCGGGGCGACTGAGGACCCGGCATCGGGGCGAGCAGGGCGGCACGGCGGCTCAGCCATATCGCGCCGAACCCTCTAGGGTCGCGATCGTGCGCCGGGGCTCAGTTGCAGACGCGATGCTGCTGACGACCGTCTGCCTGTGGGCGCTCAACTTCACGGCCTCGAAGTACATCCTCGACCACGGCTTCGAGCCACTCACGTATTCGGGCATCCGCTACTCGTTAGCGTCGCTGATCTTCCTCGCCATCGTCCTGCCGCGCGAGCGCTCGTTGCGGATCGAGCGGCGCGACCTGCCGCTCGTTGCCGGTGCGATCGTGCTCCTGTTCTTGAACCAGATCGGCTTCGTCTTCGCGGTCGACCTGACGACGGCGACGACCGTGGCGCTGCTTTTCGGGACGTTGCCGATCTTCACCGCGCTGATCGCACGGGTCGTCGGGATGGAGCGGCTGAGCCCGCGCTTCTGGATTGCGGCAGCGCTTTCTTTCGGCGGGGTGACGCTCGTCACGGTTGGCTCCGGGAAGGGCCTCTCCGGGAACCTCTGGGGCGACCTGCTCGCCATCCTGGCGGCGGCGACCTGGGGTGCCTACTCGGTCGCCCTCGCCCCACTCATGCGCCGCTATTCGCCCTTCCGTCTGAGCGCGATCTTCCTCGTCGTCGTCAGCGTCGCGCTTCTCGCCGCCTCGGCGCCGCAGCTCGGGGATCAGAGCTTCCATCTCTCCGGGCTCGTCTGGGTGAGCTTCGTGTACGCGATCCTGGGCCCGCTCGTGATCACGAACCTGCTCTGGTTCTCGGCGATCGACCGCGTCGGCCCGTCCCGCGCGTCCCTGTTCGCCAACCTCCAGCCCTTCCTGGCTGCGGTCATCGCGCTGCTCCTCCTGCACGAGAGCCTGACCCGGCTCGAGCTCGCGGGCGGCTTCCTGATCGCGGCCCGGCATCGTCTTCTCGCGCGGCCGCCGGCCACCCCCTGAGCCGGCCTAACGCGCGCCGCTAGTCTGGGCTCGTGGCCTCGCTGCGCGCTCGTCTCGCCCACAAGCCGCCCGGATACCGCTTCACGATCGGGCGCGTCCTGGCCATCTACGGGGCGCTGATGCTCGCACTGCTGCTCGCGAGCCTCGACCAGACGATCGTGGCCACGGCCCTCCCGCGGATCGTCTCCGACCTCGGCGGCCTCACGAACTACTCCTGGGTGATCACCGGCTACGTGCTCGCGATGACGGTCACCGTGCCGCTCTACGGGAAGCTCGGCGACATCTACGGGCGCCGCCAGCTCTACATGGTCGCGATCCCGGTCTTCCTGCTCGGCTCCGCCCTCTGCGGGCTCGCGCAGAGCATGCTCGAGCTCGTCGCCTTCCGGGTCGTGCAGGGGCTCGGCGCCGGCGGGCTCTTCGCGCTCGCGCAGGCGACGATCGCGGTCATCGTCCCGCCCCGTGAGCGCGGCCGCTACCAGGGCCTGATCGGAGCCACCTTCGCTGCAGGCTCGATCGGCGGCCCGGCGCTCGGTGGGCTGATCGTCGACAACGCGAGCTGGCGCTGGATTTTCTACGTCAACGTGCCGGTCGGGCTCGTCGCCCTGGCCGTCATCGCCGTCGCGATCCCGAAGCGCTCACCTCGGCACGAGCACGCCGTCGACTACCTCGGCGCGGCTCTGCTCGCGGGGGGGACGACCTCGCTGCTGCTGGGGCTCGTCTGGGGCGGCCAGCAGTACCCATGGGCCTCCGTCGAGGTCGTCGGCGCCCTGGTCGCCGCAGTCGTCCTGCTCACCGTGTTCGCCTGGGTGGAGCGACGTGCGCCCGAGCCGATCCTGCCCTACGACCTGTTGAGGACGCGCACGGTCGCGGCCGGCGTGGTCGCGATCGGGCTCTCGGCCATGGCGATGGTCGGGACGATCGCCTACGTGCCGCTCTTCGTGCAGGGCGTGATCGGCACGTCTGCGACCTCCTCGGGCGCCGTGCTGACGCCGCTCTTCCTCGGAGCCGTGATCGCCAGTGCGCTCTCCGGGCAATGGGTCTCGCACAGCGGCCGCTACCGCCCGAACGCCCTCGTCGGGCCGGTGATCCTCGGCGCGGGGCTCTTCCTGCTCTCGCGCATGAACGCCTCGACGACGAATCTCGAGGCGGCGAGGAACATGGTCATCGCCGGCGTCGGGCTCGGGCTGATGATGCAGGTGTTCGTGATTGCGGTCCAGAACGTCGTCTCCGTCCGGCAGATGGGGACGGCGACGGCGCTGACCCAGTTCGCCCGCTCGATCGGCGCGACGCTCGGCGTGACCCTGATGGGCGTAATCGTGAACCAGCGCCTGCCCGCGGCGGCGCAGATCCACCGTCAGAGCATCCACCGGCTGCCCCCGGACCTGCGCAACGGTCTCGCGCACGCGCTCCAGCCCGCGTTCCTGGCCGCCGCGGCGCTCTGCCTCGTCACCCTCGTGATCGTCGCGCTCTGGCTCGAGGAGGTACCGCTGCGGAAGGAGCTCGACGAGATGCCCGGCGCGACTACGCCGGAGGCCGCCCAGCCGGAGGTCGTGACCCAGGAAGCGAGCCAGAGGGCTTAAGATCACGGCATGAGCTCGACCGACTTCATGCCGATCAAGGGCTGGGACCACCTGGAGCTCTACGTCGGCAACGCGAAGCAGTCCGCCTACTACTACGAGCATGCGCTCGGGTTCACCCAGACGGCCTATGCGGGCCCCGAGACGGGGTTGCGCGACCGGGCCTCGTACGTCCTGGACCAGAACGACATCCGGCTCGTCCTCACGAGCGGCCTGCGCCCCGACAGCGAGATCACCCGCTTTGCCTGCTCACACGGCGACGGGGTCAAGGACGTTGCGCTCACGGTTCCGAGCGCGACCGAGGCCTACCGCCAGGCCGTGCAGCGCGGGGCGAGAAGCGTCGTCGAGCCGCACTGGGTCGAGGACGAGAACGGGCGCGTCGAGCTGGCTGCGATCGCGACCTACGGCGAGAACATCCACACCTTCGTCAACCGCGACGACTACGCGGGGCCGTACCTGCCGGGGTACAGGTCGGTGACCGAGAACGGTGCGCCCGCGACGGGCATCGGGCTCCAGGTGATCGACCACGTCGTCGGCAACGTCGAGCTCGGCCGCATGCAGCACTGGGTCGAGTTCTACGAGCGCTCGTTCGGGATGACCGAGCTCATCCACTTCACCGACAAGGCGATCTCGACCGAGTACTCGGCGCTCATGTCGAAGGTGATGATGGACGGCGAGGGCAAGATCAAGTTCCCGATCAACGAGCCGGCCGAGGGGAAGCGCAAGAGCCAGATCGAGGAGTACCTCGACTTCTACGGCGGCCCCGGCGTTCAGCACGTCGCGCTGGCGACCGACGACATCGTCGCTACCGTCGAGGCGCTCGAGGAACGCGGTCTCCGCTTCCTGAAGACCCCGACCGCGTACTACGACGACCTCGAGGAGCGTGTCGGCGAGATCGACGCCGACTACGACGACCTGAAGCGACTGGGCATCCTCGCCGACCGCGACGAGGAGGGTTACCTGCTCCAGATCTTCACGAAGACTGCCCAGGACCGGCCGACGCTCTTCTTCGAGGTCATCGAGCGGCACGGCTCCCGCGGGTTTGGAGAAGGCAATTTCAAGGCATTGTTCGAAGCGATCGAACGCGAACAGGCCCTGCGGGGCAATCTCTAGCGAGAGGAGAACCAGTGGGAATCGGCGCAGTTCTCATCATCGTCGGAATCGTCTTGATCATCGTCGGCCACTTCTGGTTTGGCTTGCTCCTAGTCATCCTCGGATTGCTCTTCGGTGGATTCCGCCGAGGCCGCTGGTACTAGGTCCCGGGCCACGGGCACGGGACTCGCGCAAAGTGCTTCGCACTTTCCGCGACCAAAAGCACAGGAACCGAGGAACGACGCCTCGACCGGCCCGCCCATGCCACGCTCGGTGAGGCTGGAGCCACAGGCCTGCGTTTCCTCGTAGCCTTCCGGGGGTGACTCCGCAGCGGCGTACTGCTCTTGTTTCGGTTGCCGCTGCCTGCGTTCTCATTGCGCTCAAGCTCGGGACCGGGCTTGCTACAGGGAGCCTCGGGCTCATCTCCGAGGCGGTTCACTCCGGCACCGACCTCGTTGCCGCACTGCTGACGCTGTTTGCGGTCGGGGTTGCCGGCCGCCCGGCCGATCGGGGGCATCCGTACGGGCACGGGAAGGCCGAGCATCTGGCTGCGCTCGCAGAGGCAGGGATTCTCGTGCTCGCGAGCCTCTACATCGCTTACCGCTCGTTGACGGTGCTCGTCGGCTCCGCCAAGTCGACCGTCAACCCGACGTGGTACGCGATCGTCGTCGTGCTGGTCGTGATCGCCGTCGACGCGAGCCGGACGACGGTCTCGCGGCGGGCGGCGCGCCGCTACCAGAGCCCGGCGCTCGCCTCCAATGCGCTCCATTTCGGGAGCGACATGGCGGGCTCGACTGCTGTGCTCGCGGGCCTTCTGCTCGCCCGGGCGGGGTGGCCGCAGGGGGATGCCGCCTCCGCTCTGTTCGTCGCGCTGCTCGTGCTGATCGCCGCCGGGCGCCTCATGAAGCGGAACGTCGACGTGCTCATGGACCGCGTTCCCGCCGATGCCGAGCGGGCGGCGCGGGCGGCGATCGCCAGGCTCGAACCGAGCGTGCAGCTCCGACGCCTGCGGATGCGCCAGGCGGCTGGGCAGCACTTCGCCGACGTCGTGATCGGAGTCTCGCCCGACGCGGGCGTGGGGCAGGGCCACGCGGCTGCTGATGCGGTCGAGGCGGCAGTCCACAGCGCGCTGCCGGAGAGCGACATCGTCGTCCACGTCGAGCCGACGGCGGACGAGGCGGCGTTGCGCGAGCGCGTGCACGCCGCAGCGCTCACCGTCCCGCGCGTGCGAGAGGTGCACAACCTGCGCGTCGTCGCGGTCGAGGGAGGGCTCCAGGTCGCCCTGCACCTGAAGCTTCCCGGTGAGCTGACGCTGGAGGACGCGCACACCGTCGCCTCGGAGGTCGAGCGCGCGATCGCAGACGCGGTGCCCGAGGTCATCTCCGTCCAGACCCATATGGAGCCGCTCCGTGAGCCGGGCACCGGCCGCGCACCGGAGGAGGCCGACGTCCAGGCTGACGATCACACGGTTCGGCGGATCGTGCAGGAGCGAACCGGGTCGCCTCCGCGCGAGCTCCGGTTCCTCCAGACCGACGACGGGCTGGTCGCGTTCCTGACCCTCGGCGTCGATCCGGGGAGCCCGCTGGCCGAAGCGCACGCGCTCGCGAGCGAGGTCGAGGAGGACGTACGCCGCGCCCTGCCGAGGCTCGCCGACGTTAGCGTGCACACCGAACCATGAGACTCTGCATGTTCAGCCCCAAGGGCGAGAACCTCGAACGCGGGTGGCCCGGCCGCATCGAGGGCGACCGCGTGATCCAGCTCGCGGCGCAGACGCTCCAGTCCTTCTTCACCGGCGGCGGCGATGCCAGGGCGCACGCCGAGTATCCGCTCGACGAGGTCGACCTGCGGCCGCCCGTCCTCCACCCTCCGTCGGTGCGCGACTTCTACGCGTTCGAGCAGCACGTCAAGACGGCGCGTGCTCTGCGAGGCCTGGGGATGGTGCCCGAGTGGTACGAGATCCCGGCCTTCTACTTCTCCAATCCGGCTGCGATCTACGGGCCTGAGGACGAGATCCCATATCCGGAGGGAAGCCAGGAGCTCGACTACGAGCTCGAGCTGGCAGCGGTCATCGGCGCACGCGGCGAGATTGGGGGCTTCACCGTCATGAACGACTGGTCGGCGCGCGACCTGCAGCGGCCCGAGATGAAGATCGGACTCGGCCCTGCGAAAGGGAAGGACTTCGCCACGAGCATCGGCCCGGTGCTCGTCACGCCCGACGAGCTCGGCGACCTCTCGCTGGAGATGGTCGCGCGTGTGAACGGCGAGGAGCGCTCCCGGGGCTCGAGCGGAACGATGCACCACTCGTGGGACGCGATCGTCGCCCACGCCGCCCGCAACACGCGCCTGCGTCCCGGCGACATCCTCGGCTCGGGCACCGTCGGCACGGGCTGCATCCTCGAGCACGGCGACGGACGCTGGCTCGAGCGAGGAGACGTCGTCGAGCTGGAGATCGAAGGGATCGGCGTGCTGCGGAACCGCGTTGCTAGTCCGCGGTGAGCGGGCCGAGGTCCCAGCCGACCCCGAACGGGTACGAGATCGCCGAGAACGGAGCCTGCGGAGGCGCCAGATCCTCTGTCTGCCCACCCACTCCGCCCTGCGCGCGCCGGCCGGTCAGCTCCTGGTTTCCGAGCGACGTCCGCGTCACGTGGACGCGGTAGCCGGTCGCGTTCGACGAGAGCACCTGCACGGTGAGCCCAGCGGCGTCGTCGGTGAAACGGGCGACCTCGCCTCTCGCACTGTCGAACGTCGCGTTGTAGAGGGGGCCACAGCGACTGAGCGCGTCGCCGCTCCCGTCACGCCGTGCCGCGCGCACGTGGACCGGACCGAGGCCGGTGCGGACCGAAGCATCGACGGAGTAGATGAGGACACCCGAGTTACACACCCAACCGTCCTGGCCGATCCGCCTGCGCGCCTCCATTACATAGGCAGACGAGAGACCGGTCGGCACGACGATTGCCTTCAAGCCCCCGGCCCGTTCGATCGGGGTGATCGTCGTCGTCAGCTCGCCGGGGCCCGTCAGGCAGGTGAGCTGCGAAGCATCGAGCCAGCCGAGCTTCCACTTCTCCCAGGCGAGGAAGTGCCCGCCCGGGTCGTTCCAGCTCATCATGTCCCAGCCTCCGGCGTAGCGGAAGAGAGACCAGTACGTGGGGTGGGGGACGTCGTAGAGGTCGGGCAGACCCAGGATGTGCCCCGTCTCGTGGATCAGGACGTTGGCTCCGTACCTCGCGTCGGACTTCGTGTCGTCGAAGAAGGTCGCGCCGTACCGAATCTCCGTTCCGTCTGCCTGGATGCCCGAGCCGGGATAGGCTTGGAAGGCCGGCGAGCGCTCGACCAATGTGCCCTTCGGAGCGACGACGTAGACGACCTGATAGGCCGAGAAGTCGACGCCGGCGTCGGCTGCGCCGATCGCGTCGGCGAGGTAGTCGTGGTGCTCGGGCCAGCTGATGCCGTCCCGGAGCCCGTAGCTGCCCAGGCTGCGCGGCATGCGGACCCAGTGGTTGACAGGGGTGACGTCGAGCCGTGCGCGCCCGTACGAGACCTCGTTGTACCAGGCGCGGGAGCGCGGGACCAGTTGGTTGTAGAGGGCACTCGTCGACTCGCTCGCATGGAGATCCGAGAAGTCCACGAAGAGCATCACGGCGCGGATCGGGCCACTCGGCCGCAGTGGAAGCGCGGAGTTCGTCGTCCCCTCGTTCATCTCCGTGAACGGGGCGGAATAGAGCGACGGGGAGCAGGGCGACGGCGTTGGATCGGGGACGGCATCGGCAACCGCGCGTCCTCCGGATGTGCCGCAATGGATCACGGCGCGCTTCAGAGCCGTGAGCCTTCGTTGCTGGCCGACGAGGAACTTGTGACGGGCCCGCGCGCGCCTGTGCTTGCGATAGAACGCTGCCCGAGCAGGCTTGATCTGGCCCTGGAAGAGGCTCAGAGAGACGATTCGGGCCGCGCGCTTCTGCACACTGCAGGTCGACCGCGAGGCCGCCGAGGCGTGCGCTGAGAACGACGCCGCCAGCGCGAGCGCGAGGCCGGCGGCGAGGCCGGCGACTGCAAGACGGCGGGGCAGAAGTGAGAGGGCGGAGTACGGCACCTGCCCCTGTGATCGGGGCGGCCGGCGGATCCCTCGCGAGAGTTCCCTCGAACTGTTGCCCCCCATCGAGGGCACCCGAACGAGGGGTCTTCTTTATCCTTTTGGGCATGCCCACCTACCAGCGCCGCGGCGACGTCCCTCGAAAGCGGCACATTCAGTTCCGAGACAACGGCACGCTCCTGACCGAAGAGGTCATGGGCCTCGAGGGCTTTTCGGGCAACGAGTCGATCCTGTATCACCTCATCTCGCCCTGCCGCGTCAAAGAACTCGGCGACTTCGAGCCGATCGAGCGCGAGGAGTGGGTGCCGGACGCCCATGCGCACCGGCACATGAAGACGTCCGGCATCGACGAGGGGGGCGATGCCGTGTCGGGCAGGCAGCTCCTGATGTGGAACGACGACGTCGAGATCTCGCTCTGCCGCCCGGTCGAGCAGATGGAGACGTATTACCGCAACGGCGAGGGGGACGAGGTGATCTTCGTCCACGAGGGCTCAGGGACGATCGAGACGATCTTCGGCGATCTTCCCTACCGCGAGGGCGACTACGTCGTCGTCCCGCGCGGCACGACCTACCGGTTCGCCTCCGAAGGGCCGCAGCGCTACGTGGTCTTCGAGTCGCCCGGCCTGATCGAGATCCCGCGCCGGTACCGGAACGACTACGGGCAGCTGCTCGAGCATGCTCCGTACTACCACCGCGACATCCATCCGCCGGAGGAGCTCCGTACCCATCGCGACCGCGGCGACCACGTCGTCAAGGTGCGGGTCAAGGACGGCTTCCAGACCTACGTGCTCGACTATCACCCGTTCGACGTCGTGGGGTGGGACGGTTTTGTATATCCCTGGACGTTCAACATCAGCGACTTCGAGCCGATCACGGGGCGCATCCACATGCCGCCGCCTTCGCACCAGACCTTCGAGGGGCGGAACTTCGTGATCTGCTCCTTCTGCCCTCGCAAGCTGGACTTCGACCCGCAGGCGATCCCAATCCCCTATCACCATTCGAACCTGAACTCCGAGGAGATGATCTATTACGTCTCGGGCAACTTCGGCTCGCGCCGTGGCATCGAGGTCGGCTCGGTGACGCTTCATCCGTCGGGCATACCCCACGGGCCACACCCCGGCCTCGCCGAGAAGTCGATAGGGCAGACCGAGACGCACGAGCTAGCTGTGATGTGCGACACGTTCCACCCGCTGCGGCTGACGAAGCTGGCGAAGAAGCTGGACGACGGGAAGTACGCCTACTCCTGGTACGAGGAGCCGGATTCGGCGGCGACGGCGGACGATGATCCGGCAGGCGTGACTTCCCACTTCTAGCCCGCTGCGCGTGTAAGCCCTCGTCGAGCGCTTCGGCTCGATTGAGCAGGCCGTCGCCGCAGGCCTCAGCCTGCGCTGACGACGGCGGGTCGTGCTTCCGCTCCGAAGCCCGCAGCTCCTGCCACACGTGAGGGGGCTTTGTCGCCCTTTGTTGGAAGTACGACACGTGCGGAAAAGCGAAGGCCGTCCTTTCGGGTGGCCTTCGCTTACTGCCGTCGCTGTGGCGCCTCGAGCCCGCGTCAAGGAGGCCCCACTCGTCGCCCGCCGCCCCAGCAGCTCTAGGTGTTCGTTGCCTCGAGCGCGGCGGCGATCTCCCCGATGGCCGCCCGCTCCGCCTCGCTGACGGCCTCGGCGCTCCCGCCCTCTCGATGTGCGTTGGCGACCTTGTCCGCGAGACTGAGGACGAAGCTCTTGTACGCATCGAGCTCCTCGGGCGTCGCCTTCCGCTCGAGCAAGCCGACCGCGTCGCGAAGATGTTGCAAGCCGTGCTCCTTGAGCTCCTCGGCCGAGTGATAGCGGGTGTGCTCGAGTTCCGGCCTCGCCGACACGATCTCGTCGAGCAACTCGCTCTCGCCGTGGTGCTGACGCGCTTCCACATACGCCTTCGCGATCGAGAGCGTCTCGCGGAAAGTCCCTCCCCGCTGTGCCGTAATGACGATCATCCCGGCGGTTGGCGGTCCCTGCAGGACGGTCTCCCACTCCTCGGCCGTGAATTCAGCCTTGCCTGTCATCGAGCTTCTCCTCTCGCTCTTGGGCACGCCTCTCGTGGACGCACTTGTCGACATTACTCGAGCGCCGATGCGCTCTCACTGGTGCAGCACGCCAGTGCGCCACTGCGCCAGTCGGAGAGTCGGGCTTAGCTGGACCCAGCCCGAGCCGGCGCGAGCCGTGGGTGTCCAACGCCCGGCGTTGAGCAGGCAGGCCGGTCCTCGCTGATTACTCACGCGTGCGCGTGAAGCTGATCCGCTCTACGGAGCAGGCTTCGGGCCCGTGTCGTCGTTCGGCTCTTGTGCGACAACGAGCGCCGGCTCCGCCCCGGCGCAATGACGAACGCGTGCCTGTCGGAGGACGACGGAGCGACACGACGAGAGATCGACGCGACATCCGAGCATGAGACGGCGCTCGCGTTACAGAATGTGAGCACGACGTCCGCCCCCTATTCGCAGCGAACTGCCTCACAGAGCCGAAAACCCGCCGACCCGTCCCGAATACGCATCGACCCGATGTAACGCGGACTGCTGAGCCGCGCGGGACAGCGTTCGTACCAGACCCGCCAACAGAAGTCAATGAAAGGCATTGATTCTGGTCAGCGCGAGGCGTACGATCGGACCGAAGTCCCCGAAAGGAGGTCTGCCGCGATGGCTCCGCCGAGGAGGAAAAGGACGCCTCGGGCGGCGAAGACCGCTCCCCGCTTCAACTGGCAGGAGCTCGCCCAGTACAAGCAAGAAAAGCGCTTCCTCGACCACTACCCGGACGACTTCCGCACATTCTGGTCGCCGCGCGATGATGTGCACGGGTTGCTCGTGACGCTGCTGCAGAGTGCCCAGCGCTCGGTCGTCCTCAACATGTTCGGCTACGACGACGACGAGCTCGATCAGATCATTCGCGGGAAGCTGAAGGAGCAGCACGTCTATGTGCAGCTCTCACTCGACAAGACGCAAGCAGGGGGAAAGCACGAGCAGGCGATCCTCAAGCAATGGGCGAACGATGCATTCGGAAACTCGATCGCAATCGGCACGAGCGCCGTCGGGCACGCGATCAGCCACCTGAAGATTGTCATCGTCGACGGTGTCTACACCGTGCGGGGTTCGACGAACTGGAGCCTCTCCGGGGAGGGTGAGCAGGACAACGAACTCACGCTCAGCCGCAACGCAGTGATCGCCGCCGAGACCCGGTCGGTTCTTGACCTCAACCACGACTGGATGCTGAAGCAGATGGCAGCGGCCGCGGCCGGAAAGCGGGCACCGAAGCAACCGACTCCGGTCAGCCCCGGGCGATGAGCCCGAACAGACTCGGCTGGTGATCGAGCAGTGAGGATCTGATGGCTGAAGATCTCGCCCTCGCGCGACTCGCGCAGATCAAGCACATCGTCGTCCTGATGATGGAGAACCGCTCCTTCGACCACATGCTTGGCTACCTGAAGGGTGATGGCCTACCCGAGGTAAATGGTCTTACCGGCGACGAGTCGAACGAGGATGGCCAGGGTAAGCGGATCACGGTCTTCCCCTTTCCGAAGGAGCAGACCGCTTTCCACTTGCCCGGTAAACCGTTCGATAAGACCCTTGATCCCCAGCACGGACCGAGTTCTGTTGCCGAACAGCTGGCCGGTGGAAACGGCGGTTTCGTCAAGAACTTCATCCGCGAGAAGGCGCCGCCGGAGGAGTTCCGCTCGCTACCGATGGGCCACTACACGCGGGAGCATCTGCCGGTCTACGACTTCCTCGCGCGGAACTACTGCGTCTGCGATTCCTGGCACAGTTCGATTCCCGGGGATACCTGGCCCAACCGTCTCTACGCGCTCGCTGCGAAGACCTCAGAGTCGGTCGGGCATCGCCTGCGCCCCTGGGAGCGTTTCTTCCGTCGCCTGGGTGGAGCGGGACCGCTGCACGCGATCGAGAACGCGCCGATCTTCGAGGTCGAAGCCTTCACGCGCCAACTCGACGAAGGACAGTGGCGCTGGTATTCGCATGACCCAGCGACGCTGCGCGGCGCCGACAAGCGCTACCGGGACTTCTTTCGCCCCGACCGCAAGAATTTCGCCTACTTCAACCGCAAAGAGATCAGTCTGCCCTTGCGCGCTGCCGAGGCGTCGTTCGAGTTTCAGGACAGCTTCCTCGATGACGCGACCAAAGAGGGCGAGCACGGATTGCGGGAGATCTCTTGGATTGACCCGAACTTCGTCGATCTCAGAGTCTCCGACACGACCTCCAACGACGATCATCCGCCCTCAGATATTCGCGCCGGCCAGCAGCTCGTGCTCGAGCTCTACCACGCCCTTGCTAATAGCCCCGACTGGGCAGACACGTTACTCGTCATCACCTACGACGAACACGGCGGCTTCTATGACCACGTCCCGCCGCCGCCAGTCGACGACGGCTCAGGCTTTGCCACCTATGGCGTGCGCGTGCCCGCACTTGTCATCGGACCGCGCGTCCGCAACTTCGTCTGTCACGAGCTCTTCGACCATACGAGTCTTATGAAGACGATCTTGCTGCGCTTCGCGAGCGATTCCGCGACTGCGATCAGGCGAATGGGTCTCCGAGTCGAACGAGCTCAGCACCTCGGGGTCGTGCTCGACGATACGCCGCGGGTGGGGCTTCCCGGCCACGAGTCGTTGCTTTCTGAGCTCGACAAGTGGCGAAAGGACGCTCGAGCTGCGCGCCGGGCGGCGGCGCCGGGGCAGCCCGCTCCTGAGCCAGATGGTGCGGGCCAGGACTGGGAACCAACGGACCTCCAGCGCGAGTTCACGGCCTTTGCGGTCGCGATGCGGGACCGCGGCCTTCCTTCAGGCAAGCCGTAAGGACCGGCCTGCCCATGGCACTGAGGGACGTCGCAAGCGTATTCGGCCGTTACTTCGTTGTCGGCTTCTTCCTTCCGTCGTTCTTCAGTCTTTTCGTCCTCGCGCACTCACTGACGTCGGATCTTCTTCCGAACGTGTACGAGCGGCATAGCGAGGGCGCACAAGTCTTGATCGTCGGTGGGGCAGCTCTCTTGGTCGGGCTTATGGCGGCAGGGGCGAGAAATCTCGTCGAGCTCTTCTTGTCTGGCGTTTTCCTCATGCCACGACCGGGGTCGCCCATCGCGCGCTTCATTCAACCCTTCACATGGCTTGTGATGTTGCCCTCGAGGCGGACGTTCAGCCGACTCGTGAAGGCGAGGGACGCCTCACAAGACCAAGCTCGCCAGACGCAGCTGGCTTGGCACCTCGACCGGCGCTATCCACAACAGTCTGATGCGCTCATGCCGACGGCCTACGGCAACACGAACAAAGCAACACCGAACTACGCCTGGTCGCGCTGGCGCTTAGATATGGACGCGATCGAGGACCACATCCTGGCACTCATGTCCGACGGCGAACGCGCACTCTACGAGGAGGCAAGGACCGACCTCGCCTTCTTCGTAAACGGCACTCTCGGCGCGCTTGCGGTCTTCGGGACCCTCGTCGCGGACGAGATACTCAACCACCCGCATTCGGCTCGCTTCGCCTGGGCATACGCTCTGATGCTTCTCACCGTCGCTCTCTTATACCGGCAAGCAGTCGCCGCTCTCGACCGGCTCGGGAGGCGGAAACGAGCGAGCATAGATCTTCACCGGCTCGAGCTTTACCAGAAGCTCGGGTTACGACTGCCCCGGAGCTTCGCCGAGGAGCACGAAATCGCGCGTGCCATCAATAGATGCCTCCTCTGGGGTTGGCCGCTACCAGAGAAGTTTTCCTCGGCTCGAGCCAAGGCTCCGACGCCAGCGGACCGTGGCGCCGCGGGCTAAACGATCCCTGCTGAGCTGGGGTAGACTTCGTTCAGAGGCATTTAGATGACAGTGACGTACGCAGCACCGCCAAACGACCCACTCGAGCCGTGGGAGCCTCCTCCGAAGCCTAAGTTGGACTGCCACCGAGTTGTCCCGACATTTTGCTTCGCGACTTTCGGCCGCTCGAAATAGCGGCCGAGCGTCGTGTGCGCGACGTCGTAGTCGGATGCGAACTCTGCCTCTCTGGCGTCGTCGGGCGCGACTGCTGCTAGCTCGCCGCCTGGCCGGACACCTCGTTCGGGTTCTCCTTGTCCTCCTTCGATTTCTGGATGTTCTCGATCAGGTCGTGGAGCGGCTTGGTGACGCCACCGATGACGATGC
>Ga0193695_1000016_pt1 | contig 63214 bp, 54 predicted proteins | sample L3s2metaG_FD_160568 | JGI IMG/M metagenome (GOLD analysis project Ga0193695, IMG submission 160568) | Soil microbial communities from a riparian zone of the East river system, Colorado, United States - L3s2 | ecosystem: Environmental > Terrestrial > Soil > Riparian zone | place: USA: East River... | reverse complement strand
GCTTCGTCCCTCCTGAAAGAGGTTTACAACCCGAAGGCCTTCTTCCCTCACGCGGCGTCGCTGCGTCAGGCTTTCGCCCATTGCGCAAGATTCCCCACTGCTGCCTCCCGTAGGAGTCTGGGCCGTGTCTCAGTCCCAGTGTGGCTGATCGTCCTCTCAGACCAGCTACGGATCGTCGCCTTGGTGGGCCGTTACCTCACCAACAAGCTAATCCGCCGCAGGCTCCTCCTCAACCGAAAGCCGAAGCCATCTTTTCTCACGAGCCCGAGAGCTCGAGAGGCTATCCGGTATTAATCCGGGTTTCCCCGGGCTATCCCAGTGTCGAGGGCAGATTACCCACGTGTTACTCACCCGTTCGCCGCTGTCCCCATGGCCGAAGCCATGGTTCTCGCTCGACTTGCATGTGTTAAGCGCGCCGCCAGCGTTCGTCCTGAGCCAGGATCAAACTCTCCGTGAAGATGGTTGTCACGTCGGCCTCGAGAGGCCGGCTAGACATCTACTTCTCGATGAGCCTGAAGCTCAAAGGTCGCACCCTCGTACTGAGGGTGTGACGAGTTAATGACCTCGAGTAGGTGTGGAACCCCTCGAGGCTCTCGACGTTTCACGCTGTTGAGTTTTCAAAGACCGTTGCCGTGCGAGGGACGTAAAAAAGCCTCCGACTCGCGCCAGAGGCCTGCAGAGTTCTCGGTTACTTGGGTCGTATCCGATTGCGTCCGAAGGCGCTCCAGTGTCGAGTTACAGGGACGTTCCTTACGCCACCCGTCGAGGCGGCTTGCGAATGGTAGCAGCACCGGGGGGAGTGTCAAGCGGCTCGAAAGCGCATGAAACGACGCTTTCCGGCCTGAACGAGGGCGCCGTCGAGAGCGTCCCGCGGCAGGTCGAGCTCGCTCACGACCTCGCCGTTCACCTTGACCGCTCCCTGACCGATGAGCCGCCGCGCCTCGCTCGTCGAGCCGATCGCGAGATGCTCGACCAGGAGCGCCGGCAGGTGCACCGTTCCGTCAGCGGGCAGGACGGCCTCGGGAACGTCATCTGGAGCCTCGCCTTCACGGACCACGCGCGTGAAGTGATCCTCGGCTGCCCGCGCGGCCTCCTCCCCGTGCGAGCGGCGCACGATGAAGCGCGCCAGCTCGAGCTTCGCCTCGAGCGGGTCTCCCGCCGGCGGCTCGGCCTCCATCACCAGCGCGTACCACTCGGGCAGGATTTCGTCCGAGATTCGCATCGCTTTGCCGAACTGCTCTTCCGGAGGCTCGGCGAGCCCGATGTAGTTCCCGCGTGACGAGCTCATCCGCGCCCCGTCCCAGCTCACGAGGAGAGGGACGGTGAGGGCGACCTGCGGTTCGACGCCATAGGCCCCCATGACGTCGCGCCCCGCGAGCAGGTTGTACAGCTGGTCGGTCCCTCCCAGCTCGACATCGGCCTCGATCGCGACCGAGTCGTAGGCCTGCATGAGCGGGTACAGGAGCTCGGAGACCGAGATCGGCGCGCCCGACGCAAAGCGGTTCGAAAAGTCGTCGCGCTCGAGCAGGCGCGCGACGGTGATCGTGCGCGTCAGCTTCAACGTCTCGGCGAAATCGAGTTTCGAGAGCCACTCACTGTTGAACCTGACCTCCGTCCGGGCCGGGTCGATGATCTTGGATGCCTGCTCGAAGTAGGTCTGCGCGTTTCGATCGATCTCGCTCTCATCGAGGATCGGGCGCTCGGCGGAGCGCCCTGACGGATCGCCGATCCGGGTCGTGTAGTCGCCGACGATCAGGACGCCTAGGTGTCCCTCGTCCTGAAAGGCGCGCATCCGCTGCAAAGGGACGGCGTGCCCGAGTGTGACGTCAGGGGCCGTCACGTCGATCCCGAGCTTCACGCGCAGCGGCCGGCCCAGTTCGAGCTTGCGCTCCAGCTCGCCTTCGGGGGCGACGTGGACGGCGTTGCGGGTGAGGTCGTCGAAACTCACGCGGGCGAGTCTAGACTCCGGACCTTGCGTCTACGCCGGAAACCTCGGCCGGGCACTACGGCTTCGCTTGCGATGCCGCCAAGAGGCCGGCCGGCTTTGCCGGACGGCCGCCGCAAAGCCGGCCGCCGAATTCGCAAGCTCCGCCTGTTCGCGCTGGTCATGGTGCTCGGCCTGCTCTCGACGGCCTCGTTCTTCTTCGGAATGGTGACCGCAATCGCGAGCCAGATCCCGGAGCTCGACCCCGCACACCAGCAGCGGTTCGAGCACGACGGCTACATGTTCGACCGCAACGGGCACCTGCTCGCGGTCCTCCGCGGCCGCGAGAGCCGCGTGATCCTGAAGTCCAACGAGATCGCGCCGATCATGAAGCAGGCGATCGTCGCGATCGAGGACAAGCGCTTCTACGACCATCGCGGAGTCGACCTGCGCGCGATCGGACGCGCCTTCCTGGCGGATGTGGAGAACAAGAGCGTCGTCCAGGGCGGCTCGACGATCACCCAGCAGTTCATCAAGAACGCCTACGTGAACGACAACCGCTCGGTCGCGCGCAAGCTGAAAGAGGCGGCACTCGCCTGGCAGCTCGAGCAGCGCAAGACGAAGGACTGGATCCTGACCGCGTACCTGAACACGATCTACTTCGGGAACGGCGCCTACGGGATCGAGCAGGCGGCGATCACGTACTTCCACGAGAACGCGAGCCAGCTCACGCTGCCGCAGGCGGCCCTCCTCGCCGGGATCCCGCGGGACCCTTCCGCGTACGACCCGGTGACGAATCCAAAGGCCGCGAAGGAGCGGCGCCGGCTCGTTCTCGAGCAGATGCGCGACCAGGGCGTGATCGCGCCGGACGAGTACCAAGTGGCGCGAAGCGCCGCCCTGCCCTCGCCGGACGAGGTCAAGCTGCCCGGAACCCAGGAGCGGGTGGGCCAGTACTTCATCAACTACGTAAAAGAGCAGCTGATCAACAACGGCCAGTACGGCACCGGGCGCGTGTTCGGCGGCGGGCTCCGCGTCAAGACGACCCTCGACCTCGGGCTCCAGAAGAAAGCACGCGCCGCGATCGCGAAGGTCCTGACGAATCCCGATGGTCCGCAGGCGGCGCTCGTGGCGATCGACCCTCGAAACGGCGACGTGCTCGCGATGGTGGGCGGCGCGAACTACCGCGAGAGCCAGTTCAACCTCGCCGTCCAGGGCGAGCGGCAGCCCGGCTCGGCGTTCAAGCCCTTCGTGCTCGCCGCGGCGCTCGACGAGGGAATCTCACCGGCGACGCATTTCGTGTCGCACCCGGTGGTGATCCCGCTGGGCGACCGGCTGTGGCAGGTGCACAACTACGAGGGCGACTATCTCGGCTCGATCGACCTCGCGTCGGCCACCATCCATTCGGACAACTCGGTCTATGCACAGCTGACGTCGGTCGTCGGCCCCCAGCAGGTCGCCCGGATCGCCCGCAACGCAGGGATCAGCAGCAAGCTGAACAGCTACTTCGCGATCGGCCTCGGCGCCGAGGCGGCCAATCCGCTCGAGATGGCACGCGCGTTCTCGACTTTCGCGAACGGCGGAAACCGGATCGACGGCTCGATCCTCGGCGACGTGCCGCGCGCGGTGATCAAGATCGGGAGGCGGAAGAACGAGCCCGTCCCGCACCGTGTCCTCAGCCCAACGAAGACCGCGATCCTGAACTCGATCCTCCAGAAGGTCGTGACCGAGGGCACGGGCCACCGGGCGGCTCTTGCGGACCGCCCGGCCGCCGGGAAGACCGGGACAACCGAGAACTACGGCGACGCCTGGTTCGTGGGGTATGTCCCGCAGCTGACCGTCGCCGTCTGGGTCGGATATCCACGCGGGCTGAAGTCGATGAACACCGAGTATCACGGTCAGCCGGTTGCCGGCGGGACGTTTCCGGCCGACATCTGGCACACCTTCATGCAAGCGGCGCTCCCGTATCTCAAGGACGAGCCGGAGTCGTTCCCGTCGGCGCCCACGCCCTACGCGTCACCACGCGAGGTCGTCTACCGCGACGGGCGGATCCAGATCGACAACGGACACTGCCATTCGCCGAGGGATGTCCTCTTCTTCACCAACGAGCAGCCCCGGCAGACCGCGAACTGCAAGCCGAACGAGGTCGAGGTCCCGGACCTCGTCGGCCAGAGCGTGCAGGCTGCCCGCACCCACCTCATCGGACAGCCGCTGACTCCGGAGATCGTCTACCACGTGGCGACGCCCGGCCAGCGCCTGAATGTCGTGCTCGGCCAGGTGCCAAAGCGCGGCCGGCTCTCGGCCTACGACCGGGTGCAGCTGATCGTGGCGAAGCCCACGCACGGCGTCGTGCCGCAGATCGTCGGCCTGCCGGTCAGCCGGGCACAGCGCAAGCTCGAGCGGCACGGGCTTCGGTACCAGGTGGAGAAGGCGCCCAGGGGGCGGCCGGGTCGGGTCGTCTTCCAGCTACCGCGGGCAGGGGTCGCGGCTGCGCCCGGGATGATCATCAGGATCGCCGTCGCCGCTTGAGCGGCCGGCTCAGGAACTTCGAGCCCGCCTCCCCGTAGCGCCACGGTCGCTCAGTCGCCTTCGTGATCCCGACGCGCGGCCCCGTTTCGACCTGGACGTCTTCGCCCGCATAGAGCTCGAAGGGAGGCCGGTCGAGCGGCAGCCCGTCGTGCTCGCTGGTGATGCCGAGCGCCTGCGCCAGCCGCCCCGGGCCCACAGTGAGAAGCCTCGGCTCGGCGGTGCCGCGGCGGGCGGCCATCGTATCGAGGCCGTGCGTCGGCTCGAGCGCCCGCACCAACGCGGCGCTCGCGTCCTCGCACACGAGGTTCAGGCACCAGTGGACGCCGTACGAGCGGTAGACGTACGCGTGCCCGGGCGGGCCGAACATCGAGGCGTTGCGCGCGGTCTGCCCGCGATAGCTGTGCGCGGCCGGATCCTCGCGGTCGTAGGCCTCGACTTCGACGATGCGTCCGCCAACGCCGCCCACGAGGAGCGTCGCGCCGACGAGCTCGGGCGCGACCTCGTGGACGCTGCGCGCGAAGAAGCTCCTACGCAGCTTCACGCGCCGCTCGCTGCGAGTCGTACCGGAGCAGGGCGGGCACGGCTGCCAGGAAGAGCCAGCAGCCGGCGATACAGGCGAGCCCGCCGGAGACGACCGAGAAGCGAAGGCTCGTCACGGAGGCGAGCGCTCCGGCTTCCACGTTCCCGAGCGTGGGGGCACTCGCGACCTGCGCGAGCTCGATACCCGAGAGCCGGCCTCGCATCGAGTCCGGGGTCACGGTCAGGAGAATCGTCGAGCGGAGAATGGCGCTCCAGTCGTCGGCGCCGCCGGCGATGGCCAGGAAGATCAAGGCGGGCCAGAGGCTGGGCGCGAGGCCGAAGCCGACGATCGCCGCTCCCCAGGCCGAGGCCGCGATGCAGACTCCGAGGCCCTGCCTGCGCGCCCTCGTCACCCAGCCTGAAAGCAGCGTCGCCAGCAGCGCGCCCGCATAGGGGGCCGCGTAGAGAAAACCGACAGTGCGCGCTCCCCCGCCGAAGTGAACCCCATAAGCCGGAAAGAGGGCGCTCGGCATCCCGAAGACCATCGCGACGGTGTCGACCGCAAAGATCCCCTTCAGCTCGGGCTTCTGGCGAACGAACCTGAAGCCTTCGGCGATCGCGCTCAGGCCGGGGCGCGCGACGGCTGCGAGTGGCGGCATCTTGGGGAGAAGCAGCGCGGCGATGAGTGAAGCCGTGAACGTGACGACGTCGACCGCGTAGGTGGCCGTCAGCCCGGCGGACGCGATCAGGATCCCGCCCAGGGCCGGGCCGCCGACGTGGCCGAACGAGCCGTAGATCCCCTGGACGGCCGCGGCCTGCGCGATCTGATCTTCGCCGACGAGCCGCGGCACGAGTGCGTCCATTGCAGGCCGCTGGATGGCGTAGCACGCCGTGCCCAGCGCCTCGGCGGCGTACAGGGCAGCGAGGCGGGGTTGCTCAAGCGCTGCGTTTGTGACCAGGAGGCCCGAGATCGCGGCCAGCCCGAGGTCGGAGACGATCAAGAGGCGCCGCCGGTCGACCGCGTCGGCGATCGCCCCGCCCAGGAAGGAGATCGTCAGCAGTGGAACGAGCGCTGCGATTCCGAGCAGGCCGACGGCGAGCGTCGATCCCGTGAGCTGGTAGACCTGGTACGGGATCGCGACCGTGGTCAGCATGCTCCCGAGCAGGGAGATCGCGTTGCCGAACCACAGCCGCCGGAAGTCGCGCGAGGCGCGAAGAGGCGTCAGGTCGATTGTGAGCCCGCGCAGGAACGCGAGGCGCCCCGGACGATCGGTTTCGCCGGCCGGGTCCTCGACCGGCGGACCAAATCGATCGCTCAAGTCCTAGAAGAGCTTCTCGCCGTCGTCGGGGCGGGAGGTCTTCTCGAGCAGGCGCCGCGCCCGGCGACCGAGATCGTTCAGATCCACGCGGCCCTTGTCGGCGTCGGCGACGATTCGCTCCGCAAGCTTGACGGCCTCGTCGATGATCGGCGCGCCCATCGCGGCATCCTGGCCCATGTCGTGGAGGATCGTCCGCTCCGTGCGGCCGGCGATGATGGGGTCCGGCACGCCCTCGATCCACACCCGCGTGCGGTGACCTCCGCCGCGGTCCTTGCCGACGATCGGCTCGACCGCGTAAATCTTGTCCGCGCGCGCGTACTTGCCGAAGCCGAGGAAGATCATCCGTCCCGAGCCGTCCGCCATGCCGGGATTATCCCCCTACGCGACGGCGTCCCGCAGCGCCGAGACGACTCGTTCCTGGTCCTCGGCCTCGAGCTGCGGGAAGAAGGGAAGCGCGAGCGTTCGGTCGCACGCATCCTCGGCGACCGGGCACGTGCCTTCGGTGAAGCCGTAGCGCTCTCGCATGTACGGCTGGAGATGGACTGCCGGGACGTAATGGCCGGCCTCGATGCCCTGGGCGGCGAGCCGTTCGAGGACAGTGTCGCGATCGATGCCCTCGGCGACCTTGACGACGTAGACGAACCATGACCGCTTGTGGTCTGCATCGTCGGCGTGCGGCGGCTCGACCGCGTCGACCGCCTCGAGCAACATCCCGTAGCGTGCCGCGGCCTCGCTCCGCATCGTCAGCATCTCGTCGAGCTTCTCCAGTTGCGCGATCCCGACCGCAGCCTGGATATCCGAGAACCGGTAGTTGAACCCGACCCGGACATGGTGGAACCAGCGCGAGTCGTACGAGCGCCCCTGGTTGCGCAGGCTCTTGAGGATCTCCCACTCCTCTTCGTCATGCGTGGTGATGACGCCGCCCTCGCCGGTCGTGACTTGCTTGTTGGGGTAGAAGCCGAAGGCGCCCGAGATGCCGTGCGAGCCGATCGGCTCACCCTTGTACTCGGCGCCGAGGGCCTCGCACGAATCGTCGATGATCCAGAACCCGTGGCGCTCGGCGATCGCGCGCAGCTCGTCGAGCTCGCAGGGGTAGCCGAACATGTCGACGGCCACGATGCCCTTCGTCCGGTCGGTGATCGCCGCCTCGACCGCAGCCGGGTCGAGGTTGAGCGTGCCGGGGTCGACGTCCGCGAACACCGGCCGCCCGCCCTCGAGGATGAAGCAGTTCGCCGTTGCGACGAACGAGACGGGCGAGGTGATCACCTCGTCGCCCTCCCCCACGTCGGCGAGGTGACACAGCATGTGCAGCCCCGCGGTCCCGCTCGAGACGGCTGCCGCGTAGGGTGCCCTCACGCGCTCGGCGATCAGTTGCTCGAAGCGCTCGATCGTCGGCCCGAGTGAGAGCCGTCCGGAACGGAGCACCTCCAGGACGAGCTCTTCCTCGCGGTCTCCTATGTACGGGCGGCTGAGCGGGACCCGTGTCTCGGTCTTCACGCCTCGGCTGGCGTTGCGTTCCCGATCTTCGCGTACTCGAGCCACTGCGCCCAGCGCTCGCTCTTGCCGCGGCACGTGTCGAGGTAGGCGGTTTGCAGCTCCTTCGTCACCGGCCCCGGGGGCCCGATCTCGCGATCGTCGACCTCGCGGATCGGCGTCACCTCGGCGGCGGTGCCGGTCATGAAGATCTCGTCTGCGGTTGCGAGGTCGGAGCGGATCAGGTTCTTCTCCTCGACCGTGTAACCGAGGTCCTGTGCGATCTGGATCAGCGAGTCGCGGGTGATCCCGGGAAGGATCGAAGTCGAAAGCGGCGGAGTCGCGATCTTACCGTCCTTGACGACGAAGACGTTCTCACCGGAGCCGTCGGCGATGAACCCGTCGGCGGTGAGCAGGATCGCCTCGTCGTAGCCGGCGCGATTCGCCTCGGTCACCGCGAGCATCGAGTTCAGGTAGATCCCGGTCGCCTTCGAGGCGTGCGGGATCGTGTTCGGGCCAACGCGCTGCCAGGACGAGATCTTGACGCGGATCCCGTTCTTCAGGCCCTCCTCGCCGAGGTAGGCGCCCCAGGGCCAGCTCATGATCACGACGTCGATCGGGTTTCCGGCCGTGGAGACACCGAGCTCGCCGTAGCCGGAGAACGCGATCGGCCGCAGGTAGCACTCGGGCAGCCCGTTCGCTCCGATCAGGTCCATGCACGCGGAGTGGAGCTCCTCCACCGAGTACCCGAGCTCCATGTAGAGGAGCTTCGCGGAGTTGTCGAACCGGTTCAGGTGGTCGGTCAGCCGGAAGACCGCCGGCCCCTTCTCGGTCTCGTAGCAGCGAATCCCTTCGAACACGCCGGTCCCGTAGTGGAGCCCGTGCGTGCCGACATGGACCGTTGCGTCGGCCCAGTCGACGAGCTCACCGTTCATCCAGATCTTGTCGGTCTCACGCACGAGCTGCCTCCTTGCCGAAGTCCGTCAAAGGTTACGTGGCCGCCTCGACGGCGTCCATAGGTTGCGCCCTGGCCAGGCGCACGAGGTCGGCTGACGAGAGCACCGCCATGTGGCTGGGCGAACCGGCGCCGACCCAGACGAGCTTGTACGAGAGCAGGCCCTGGTCGACGAACACCCGGTCGACCTTCGGGAGCGGGAAGGGCGCGACGGCACCCGCGACGAAGCCGGTTGCACGCTCGACCTGCTCGGGTGACGCGATCTTCAATTTTGCCGCGCCGGCCGCTGCGGCGATCTTCTTCGGGTCGGCTCGGCGGTCGCCCGGCACGAGCGCCACCACCCAGCGCCCCTCGCCGTCGAAGACGAGCGTCTTCACGATCTGGCCCAGCTTGCAGCCAGCGGCGCGGGCGGCGTCAACCGCCGTCGGCGTGCCCGTCTCGAACTCCTCGATGCGCGCCTCGGCGCCCATCTGGCTGAGAAAGGAGGAGACGCGCTCGACGGCTTCCGGCCAGGGGCGAACCATGGGGTCAAGGTTAGGCGAATGGTCCCGGGCCACGGGCCCGGGACTCGCGCAAAGTGCTGCGCACTTTCCGCGACCAAAAGCACGACTGCCGAGGGACGACGCCTCAACAGGCCCGCCCATGCCACGATCGAGGAGGAATGGCACCGAAACTTTCCGGGGGGCTTCTTCGTTTCTCTCATAACCCCCGATGAGAAGCGAAGAGCTACACATTGCCAAGACCGAGTCGCGCTTCCGCGACGTCAACGAGCGCATCGCCCTGACCGCCGAGCGGTTCGGGGCGAACGAGGCCGAGCTCGTCTGCGAGTGCGGGGACCCTGAGTGCGGCCAGCGGATCGCAGCACCGCTCGAGGACTACGAGGAGACGAGAGCCGATGGGGCGCACTTCCTCGTCGCGCCGGGCCACGAGCTCCAGGATCACGAGGACGTCGTCAAGACCCGCCCCGGCTTCAGGATCATCGCCAAGCTCAGAGGCGTCGGCGCTGTGGCACGGCGCCTGAACCCGCGGCGCGCCGAAGCCTAATCCGTCAGCGAGATGAAGAACGCGTCGTCGAAACCGGCGGCTCGCAACGCGTCCGAAAGCTCCGGGGGCGCCGGGCTGTCGAGCGAGAGCGCCATCAGCGCCTTCTCGCCCTTCCGTGTCCTTGAGACCGTCATGTTCGCGATGTTGACGCCAGCCTCGCCGAACAGGGTTCCGACCCGGCCGATCACGCCGGGGACGTCGTCGTAGCGGAAGAACGCCATCAGGGGCGCCAGCTCCATCTCCAGCTCGAAGCCGAGCGCGCTCACGAGCCAGCGGCGGTCCTCTCGGCCGATCGTCGTTCCCGAAACACGCAGCTCGTCCCCGTTCGCCCGCACCGAGACCCGAATGAGATTCGTGAAGTCACGCGACGCGCGCCGGCGCTCCTCGACCACCTCGACGCCACTCTCCGCCGCGATGATCGGAGCGTTCACGTAGTTGACCGGCTGGTCCGAGCGCCCCTGGAAGGCGCCGTTCAGGGCCGCCACCGTCAGCAAGCGCGTGTCGTAGCCCGAGAGGGCGCCGAAGTAGGCGAGCTCGATGCGCTCGGCGGCCCCGCCGGCGAGCTCCATCGCCAGCCGCCCGAGCGTCGCGGCGAGCGGGATGAACGGGCCCAGGATCTCGAGATCCTCGGCGCCGATCGACGGGATGTTGACGGCGTTTGTGACGAGCGATCCCTCGAGCGCGGCGGCCACCTGCTCGGCGACGATCACTCCCGCTCGATCCTGCGCCTCCTCGGTCGAGGCGGCGAGGTGCGGCGTGACGATGACGTTGTCGAGCTCGAGCAAGGGGCCCTCGTACGGCTCGGTGTTGAAGACGTCGAGCGCGGCGGCCGCGACCTTGCCGGAGCGCAGCGCCTCGAGCAGCGCGTCCTCGTCGAGCAACTCGCCGCGGGCGGCATTGACGAGCCGGACGCCGTCGCGCATCGCCGCGAAGGCGGTCGCGTCGATCGAGCTCCGGGTCTCGGCCGTCAGCGGGAGATGAAGGGTGACGAAGTCGGCGGCGGCGAGCACCTCGTCGCGGGTCTCGGCACGCTCGACGCCCAGCTCGCGAAAGCGCTCCTTCGCGACGAACGGGTCGTGCGCGACGACGCGCATCTCCAGCCCGAGCGCGCGACGGGCCACCTGCTGACCGATCCGGCCGAACCCGAGCACGCCGAGCGTCTTGCCGGCCAGCTCGAGGCCGCCGTGCTCGGAGCGCTCCCAGCGCCCGGCCTTCAGCGCCGCGTGCGCCTGAGGGATGTTCCTCGAGAGGGCAAGGAGAAGCCCGATCGTGTGCTCCGCCGCAGAGATGACGGTCGACTCGGGTGCATTGGCGACCACGATGCCCCGCCGGGTCGCCGCTTCGACGTCGACGTTGTCCACCCCCACTCCCGCGCGCCCGATCACCTTCAGCCGGTCGGCTCGCCCGATCAGCTCGGCGTCGAGCTTCGTCGCCGAGCGGATGACGATCGCGTCGTAGTTCCCGATCTGGCTCGCCAGGTCGCCGTCCGCGTCCACGTCGACGTCGAACCGCTCGCGCAGGAGCTCGATTCCGGCCTCGGCGATCAGTTCGCGAACAAGAACCCTCGCACGTGTCACGCCGGCTGGTGCTCGTACGTCTCGAGCGCTTGGGTAACGGCGACGCCGCGCTCGATGTCCGCACCCGCCTCGGCGAGCGTGAGCTCGATCCCGGCGAGCGCCGTCGTGATGTCGAAGATGTCGAAGAAGCCGATGTGCCCGATGCGGAAGACCTTGCCCTTGATCGGCCCCTGCCCGGGTGCGAGCGTGATCCCGAACCGGTCGCGGAGGTCGAGCAGGAGCTGCGTGCCGTCCACCGGGTCGGGAACCTTGACAGTCGTGACGACGGCCGAGCTGTCGTCGTCGGGGGAGAAGAGCTCCAGGCCCATCGCCTTGATCCCCTCCCGGCACGCGCGGCCGAGCCGCACGTGGTGCTCGAACGCGGCCTCGAGCCCGCGCTCCAGGATCATGCCGAGCGCGACGTTGAGACCGACGACCACCGAGACCGCCGGCGTGAAGGGCGCATCGAGACTCTCCTGGCCCGCGCGCATGCCTTCCCAGTCGAGATAGAAGCGCGGCGCCTTCGCTTCCTCGCTCGCCTCCCAGGCAGCGCCGGACACCGAGACCATGGCCAGCCCGGGTGGAGCCATCAGCGCTTTCTGCGAGCCGGCCACGACCGAGTCGAGCGACCAGGCGTCGGTCTCGCAGGGGAGCGCACCGAGGCTCGAGATCGCGTCGACGCCGATCAGCGTCCCGGCCTCCTTGGCCGTGGCCGCGAAAGCGCGGACGTCGGCAACGACTCCAGTGGAGGTCTCGGACTGGGTGACGAGGACGGCTTTCGCCCCGCCGAGCTCGGACAGGCGCGCGGCGAGATCCTCGGCGGTGGGCGTCTCGCCCCACTCGTACCGCAGCTGATCGACGGCGCAACCGTAGGCAGTCGCGATGTCGGCCCAGCGCTCGCCGAAGTAGCCGGCCGAGACGACGACGACGCGGTCGCCCGGAGACGTCAGGTTCGAGATGACCGACTCGAGCCCCGCGGTCCCTGAAGCGGTGTAGAGCAGGACGTCGCCCTTCGTCCGGAAGACCTCCTGAAGCCGCTCGAGGCACTGCTTGTAGATCGGCTTGAAGTCGGGGCCGCGGTGATGGACGATCGGAAGCGCCATCGCCGCGAGCACCTCAGGCGGCACGGGGGTAGGCCCAGGCGTGAGCAGATAGCGCTTTTCAGCCAAGCCGTAAACGTAGCTCAGCCTTAGGCTGGCGTCGTGGAGGCGCTTCTTGCGTTCGGGGCAAGCTTGCTCGCGTTGCGGTTGGGCGGCTTGCTTACAGCTCGCTGGCGGGCGCGCAAGGCGCCGGAGTTGGCCGCTTGGGGAGGTGCGCTCGTCAGCTACGCCGTCGCCTCGGCTGCGCTTGCCTGGGGAGCGGCGGCGGGATGGGATTCGCGAGCCTTCCGCGTGTACTACCTCTTCGGCGGCTTGCTGACGGCACCGCTCCTAGGGCTCGGCTCAATGCTGCTCACCCGGCGTCGGTGGGCGCTGTGGCTTGCTCTCGTCTACATCGGCCTTGCGATCGGAATCGCGCTCGCCGTTCCCACGTTTGGCACTTGGGGCTCGAGCATCCCGGCGGCGCAGGATCACCTCCATTTCTTCCCTGCGCGGCTCGTCGCGCTCGTGGGCAACATCGCCGGCACGACGGCCGTCGGCGTTGTAGCAATTGCCACGATCAGGCGGCGGCCGCTGGGGAACGCCTTGATTCTCTCGGGCGTCGCTGTTGCCGCTGCTGGAACCGCTGTCTCCGGCTTGGGAGCGGCGAAAACGGGGGTTTTTGTGGCAATTGCAGCACTTCTTCTTTACGGAGGATTTACAGCTTCGTCGCCCACAAGGCGCTAACCAACCGCTACGGTCCGAGTCTTACAGCGTTGACACAGCGATCCCGGGGCCCACCCAGGAGCTTGCTCGGACGACTGCGGCACAGTCGGTCCAGCGAGCACGGGGCTCCGACAAGGGGGTTCTCTTGTTCCGACAACTACTGCGGCTTCTGCCCGCGCTCGTGCTCATAGGTCTGATCTTCGTCGCGCTGGGCGGTCCTCGGCGCGCCGCGGCCGAAGGCCAGACGACCCAGCTCTATCCGACCGATCGCGCGGTCGTCAGGCAGATCCATCGCTACCAGCACCAGACCTGGCGCTGGCAGAGGCTGATGGGCGTGGGACGAACCCCCGCCTCACGGGCGGCCGAGACCGATCCCAGCCACTCGTTCAAAGTGTGGGTGCGCAATCTGTGGAAGCGCCGGGCACTCCGCGCGTGGCGCACGGCGGCCCGCCCGCCACATCGCGCCGGCTGGCTCTGCATTCATCGCTACGAGGGTGCGTGGGCCGATCCGAACGCTCCCTACTACGGCGGGCTGCAGATGGACCTCTCGTTCCAGCGGAGGTACGGGCGCGACCTGCTCCGCCGCAAGGGCACCGCGAACCACTGGACGCCGCTCGAGCAGATGTGGGTCGCCGAGCGCGCGCATCGGAGCGGACGGGGCTACTACCCGTGGCCCAACACGGCGAGGTCGTGCGGACTTATCTAGTGTTCTGAGCCATGGGACGTGGCTCGAGACCGATCCGCCGGTGGAAGGCCGACCGCCAGCGCAAGAAGAAGGAACGGGAGAAGCGCCAGACCGCGGCGGTCGCCACGACGAGGGGCACTCCCGCACGCCGGCGCAGTCCCGCGCGGGCCAAGCCGGCCGCCAAGCCAAAAGCCGCCGAGAGGGCCGAGGCGGTCGTCGAGACGCCCGTGGAGGCCGAGGCGCCCGTGGAGGCCGTGACGCCCGAGCCGGTCGAGACACCCGAGCCAGAGACGCCCGAGCAGCCGGCCGAGACGTCTGAGCCCGAGCAGCCCGAGCCGGCCGCCAAGGCTGCGCCCAAGAAGGCCAAGCCCGCCGCGAAGGCAAAGGCCGCGGCCGCGAAGCCCAAGCGGGCCACCAAGAAGGCCGAGAAGCCCGCGCCGGTCGAGAAGGCCGACTAACTCAGCGGGCGTCAAGTCCGCCGCGAGGCGGTCACGCCTTCAGCTTCTTCCGCAACAGCTCGTTCACGACCTGCGGGTTCGCACGCCCTTCGGTCTCTTTCATCACCTGGCCGACGAAGAACCCGAGCAGCCCTTCCTTCCCCGAGCGATAGGACTCGACTTGTCCGGGGTTCGCCGCGAGGATCCGGTCGACCACCGGCTCGAGGTCTCCGGTCTCGGTGATCTGGCCGTCACCGAGAAAGCGCTCGGCCGAAAAGTCCTCGCTCCCGCTGGCTGCGAGCGCTTCCGTGAAGGACTGCCGCGGGATCCGGTCGCGGGCCTCGATCAGTTTCGCCAGCTCCCCCGCGTTCACGGCCGCCGGATCGATCCCGGTCGCGGCGAACTGGTTCATGAGCACGTTGGCCACGGCCGTGCGATCGCCGGCGACCTGCTCGTAAAGGCGGTCTCGCCCGCTGGTGACGAGCCCCTCTGCAGTCTCGAAGCCGACCTCGACGGCCAACCGCTTGATGCGCTCGGCGGGAAGCTCCGGCAGCTCTGCGCGGAGACGCTCGACGAGCTCTCGCGCGGGCTCGAGCGGCACGAGATCGGGCTCCGGCAGATACCGGTAGTCCTGCGCCTCCTCCTTCGAGCGCAGGGGCGGCGCCGACTCGTTGCCGGGGTCGAAGTGCATCGTCTCCTGCACGACCTCGCCGCCCGACTCGTAGATCTCGATCTGCCGCAGGATCTCGCGCTCGATGCCCTTGGCGGCGAAGTTGAACGAGTTCATGTTCTTGAGCTCGGTGCGGATGCGCAGCTCGTCGGAGCCCTCGGGCCGAACCGAGACGTTGACGTCGAAGCGCAGCGATCCCTTCTCCATCTCGGCGTCGGAGATCCCGAGCTCGACCACGGTCTGGCGCAACAGTTGGAGGAAACGCTTTGCGTGCTCCGCCGAATGGATATCGGGCGCGGTCACGATCTCGACGAGCGGCGTCCCGGCCCGGTTGAAGTCGACGAGCGTGCGGTCTGCGCCCGAGATGCGTCCGCCGGCGCCGCCCATGTGCACGTTCTTCGCGGCGTCCTCCTCGAGATGCGCGCGGACGATGCCGACCTCCAGCTCGCCGTCCGCGGTCGCCAGGGTCATCTTCCCGTCGTTGCAGAGCGGTTCGTCGTACTGGGAGATCTGGTAGCCCTTCGGATTGTCCGGGTAGAAGTAGTGCTTGCGGTGAAAGATCGCTCGGTCGGCGATCTCGCAGCCGAGGCCGAGGCCGAGCAGCATCGTCATCTCGACCGCGGCCCGGTTCGGCACGGGCAGCGCCCCGGGGTGCGCCAGACATACGGGGCACGTGCGCGAGTTCTCGGGCGCGCCGTACTCGAGCTCGCAGCGGCAGAACATCTTTGTCCGCGTCTTCAGGTGGACGTGGATCTCGAGACCGATGACCGGTTCCCAGTTCACCTCAGCCGCTCCGGAACCGTGTCGAACTCCAGCGCTTGCTCCAGCGCGTGCCCCGCGCGGAAAAGCAGGTTCTCGGAGAACTGGGGCCCGATCAGCTGCAGGCCGACGGGCAGCCCTTCCGAGAGGCCGCACGGGATCGAGAGGCCGGGCAGCCCCGCCATGTTCGGCGGGATCGCCAGGACGTCGGAGAGGTACATCGCAAGCGGGTTGTCCGTCTTTGCGCCGAGTGGGAAGGCAACCGTCGGCGAGGTCGGGCTGACGAGCAGGTCGAACCGCTCGAGCGCGGCGTCGAACTCGTCGCGGATGATCGTTCGCACCTTCTGCGCCTGGCCGTAGTAGGCGTCGTAGTACCCGGCCGAGAGCGCGTAGGTGCCGAGCATGATCCTGCGCTTGGGCTCGTCGCCGAAGCCTTCGTCGCGAGTCCGCTCGTACATCGCCCGGATGTCCCCGTTGCCGACGCGCAGGCCGTAGCGGACGCCGTCGTAGCGGGCGAGGTTCGACGAGGCTTCCGACGGCGCGATCAGGTAGTAGCAGGGGAGGCCGTACTCGACCGAGCGCGGCAGGGTCGTCTCCCCCACCTCGGCGCCGAGCTGGCGGCCGAGCTCGATCGTGCGGTTGACCGCCTCGCTCACGCCGGGCTCGATGCCCTCGGCCTCGTTCAGCTCCTTCGGGACGCCGATCTTGAGGCCCTTGAGGTCTTCGGCCTGCGGAATCGCGACGGGCTCCGGCAGCTCGACGGTGGTCGAGTCGGCCGGGTCGCGGCCCGCGATGATCTCGTAGAGGCGGGCGCAGTCGCGGACGGTCTTCGTGATCGGGCCGACCTGGTCGAGGCTGGACGCGAAGGCGACGATCCCGGCGCGGCTGACGGTGCCGTAGGTGGGACGCAGGCCGACGAGGCCGCAGAGGGCCGCGGGCTGCTTGATCGAGCCGCCGGTGTCGGAGCCGAGTGCCCACGGAGCCAGGCCGCCCGCAACCGCCGCCGCCGAGCCGCCCGACGAGCCGCCGGGAACGCGCTCGGGATCCCACGGATTGTGCGAGGGACCGTAGGCGGAGTTCTCTGTGGACGAGCCCATCGCGAACTCGTCCATGTTGGTCTTGCCGATCAGCGGGAGGCCCGCTGCGCGGCACCGGGCAGCGACGGTGGAGTCGGCGACCGGGATGTAGCCGGCGAGGATCTTCGAGCCGGCCGTCGTCTCCACGCCCTTGGTCGAGATCACATCCTTGAGGGCGATCGGCACTCCGTCTCCTCTGGGCTCGGCGACGGTCGTCAGGTAGGCGTGCAGCTCGGGGTCGCGCTCCGCAATCGCGTCGAGGTAGGCACGGTGAAGCTCGGCGGAAGAGACGTCGCCACGCTCGATGAGGCCGCTCGCTTCCTCGGCGGTCAGCCGCAGGGTGTCGATCACGGCCATGTCCCTCCGGCCGGTACCCATGGCCTCCTCCCCGCTATGAGCGTAGCGAGGAAAAGCGCACGCGTGGGTGACGCGACCGTGCCGAAAGTGCGCCAACGAAACGAGCTGCTCATGCCGGCGGCACCCTGAAGAAGCTGGCCTCGCGGTCGGGCGCATTGGCGAGCGCCTCGTCGACGGGCAGCGAGGGCTGCGGCTCGTCTTCTGCCCACACGTTCACGAGCTCGAGCGGGTGCGCGGTCGGCTCGACCCCTTCCAGGTCGAGCTCGGCGACCTTGCCGACCGCCTCGAGGATCGCGTTCAGCTGCGCGCCCAGGCGCTCGATTTCATCGTCGGTCAGCGCGAGCCGCGCCAGCCGTGAGACATGCAGAACCTCATCACGAGAGATCGCCATCTGCGGAGAGTTTGGCGGAATGTTGCTCGTTGCCGGGGCGCGATGGTCGTTCCGAGGGCGCGGACGCAGGGAGCGCCCAGGCTAGTAGCCTGGGCGCGACTGAGGACCCGCCCTCGGGGCGAGCAGCGCGTCCCGGCGACTCAGCCATATTTCGCCGAACTCTCCCCATCCTCCCAAATAGGAGCGGGCCCCTTCCGGGGCCCGCGGTCGTCTCGAGTCCGGAAGCTCCTAGGCGGCGGTGACGTTCGCAGCCTGCAGGCCCTTGTCGCCCTGCACGACCTCGAATTGCACCTGCTGACCCTCGGTCAGTGACCGGTAGCCGTCCATCTGGATCGCGCTGTGATGGACGAACACGTCGTCTCCGTCGTCACGCTCGATGAAGCCGAAGCCCTTCTCGTTCGAGAACCACTTGACCTTGCCCTCAGCCAACGTTCCTCCTTCTGAACAAACAACGACGGCCCCCGAAACGAGCCGCCGGCGCTTCTCTAAAGCGGCAGAAAGATAACGTCACGCTCCGGGGAACGCAAGGAGCCCCCGCCGGTAGCGGGCGGCCTGAACCGCGCTCCGCAGAAGCATCGCGATCGTCATCGGACCGACGCCACCGGGGACCGGGGTGATCAGCCCCGCGCGCTCGGCCACGGCCGGGTCGACGTCGCCCACGACGCGGTCGCCGGAACGGTTCATGCCCACGTCGATCACCGTCGCGCCCTCGCGCACGTGCTCGGAGCCGATCACGGCGGCCCGGCCCACCGCGACGACGAGGATGTCGGCCTCGCGTGTGTAGGCCGCGAGATCCTTCGTGCGCGAATGGCAGACGGTCACCGTCGCGTTCGCGTGCAGGAGGAGCAGCGCCGCCGGCTTCCCGACGATGTCGCTCCGCCCCACGACGACGGCCCGCGCGCCTTCGACCGGCACGTCGTACTCCGCGAGCAGCGCCATGACGCCGGTGGGTGTCGCACCTACGTGCGCGGGCGCACCCAGGTAGAGCTGCCCCGCGTTCAGTGGATGCAGGCCGTCGATGTCCTTCATGGGCTCGATCGCCCGGATCACCCGGGCCTCGTCGATGTGGTCGGGTAGCGGCAGCTGCACGAGGAGGCCGTCGATCGTGTCATCTGCGTTCAGCTGCGCGACCTGCTCGAGCAGCTCCTCCTCGGTGACCTGCGACGCAAGCCGAACGTCCCTTGCCCGCATACCGACCTCGGCGGCGGCCTTGTGCTTGAGGCGGATGTAGATCTCCGAGGCGGGATCCTCGCCGACGAGCACGGTGGCCAGACCGACGTCCCCTAGCTCGCGCGCCTCCTCGGCGACTTCGCCGCGAATGCGCTCGGCGAGCGCCTTCCCGTCCATCAAGCGTGCTGCCACTAGAGCGAAGGCAGCTGGACGTCGCTGACGTCGAGGCCGAGCGACTCGGCGAGCTTTATGCCTTCCTCGAGGTCCTGGTGCAGCCGCTGGACGTCCCGCTCGTACATCAGCCTGCCGATCACTGCCCGCTCCTTCGGACGCCACAGCGCGTGCTTGACGAAGATCGGAAGCAGCCGGTTCGCCGCATCGACCAACTTCTGCTTCGTCTTCTTCGTCGCGTTCTGGAGCAGGACCCGCTCGTAGGCCATGCCGGCGCCGTGGTGGATCCCGTCGTCCGTGGCGAGCCGGTTGCAGACCTCCTCGAGTACCGTGCCGGGCGACGCGCGGGCGATCAGCCGGAAGCGCGAGATGATCAGCCGCTCGTAGAAGACCTGCATCTGGAAGACCTTCTCCTCGAGCGTGTCGGCCTCGAGCGTCATGTGGGCGAGCTCGTCCAGATGGGGGTCGTGCTCTGCGGCGCCGCCCGCCTCGCCGACCAGCTTCAGCCACGCTTCTGTGTGGCGCGACTCGTCCTGCACCATCGTCGAGTAGTAGAGCTTCGCCTCGGGATCGGGCGCGACGTTCAGCAGCTGGGAGGCCATCTCGCAGGCGAGCACGTCGGCCTGGAGCTGCTGGGTCAGCACGGAGCGCCACATGTCCCGGCGGCGCGCCTTCCGCTGCGGAGTCCCCTTCCCTTCCGGGATCGGCGGGATCTCGCCCCAGGGCAGGTCCCGAACCTGCCACTCCTGCTTCTTGGCCAGCTCGTAGAAGCGCAGAACGCCTGCGTAGGCGCTCCGATCTTCCTGCGGGCTCTCGACGACTTGCTCGGTGGCCATCGAGGGCACATTATCGTCCCCGTCGTGGAACTCAGGAAATGGCCGCGCAAGAATGATCCGGACTCGATCGCGGAGCGGCAGGCAGCTCTCGACGGTCGGATCGACACCGAGGTCTTCGAGCAAGACTTGACGCCGTGGGTCGAGGCGCAGGAGGCGCTCACCGGCGTCTCTGTGATCCCGACCTCGGTCATCGGACCGCTGACGATCTCGCTCGGTGAGTACGAGCTGACCGAACCGGACGGAACGCTCGTCGAGAACGGCCGCAAAACCGACGAGGTCTACGTCCCGCTCGCTCACACGGAAGGCTCCTTGTCGGACTCGCTCTACCGCGGCGCGCGGGCGGCGGCGGAGTCGGGCGGCTTCCGCACCGAAGTCCTCCGCGACCGGATGACGCGCGCCTCCGCGTTCGCCTGCCGCTCGGCCGAGGACGCCGCAGCGCTCGCGCGCTGGATCGAGGCCGAGCTGCCGAAGATGCGCGAGTGGCTTGCTGCGCACGACGAGGACTGGATCTCGCGCTACGCAAAGCTGCGCGAGGTCGAGACCTACGTCGCGGGCCCGCTGTGCCACGTGATGTGGGCCTTCACGACGGGCGATGCCTGCGGTCCGAACATGATGACCCGCAACGCCTACGCGCTGAACATGGGCTACGTCATGGAGCACGCGCCGCTGAAGCCCGAGCGCGCGATTCTCGAGGCGAACATGGGCGGCGACAAGAAGCCGTCGCACCGCTACTTCGAGCGTGGCGGCCACGGCAAGACCGTGATCGCCGAAGTGACCCTGACCGACGAGGCGGTGCGGCGTGTTCTGCGCACGACGATCGACGACCTGCTCGATCTCTCCTGGGCGGGCACGCACGGAGCGGTTGCTTCCGGGATGCAGTCCGTGGCCTTCACACCGGCGACCGCGATCGCCGCGGTGTTCGCAGCGACGGGCCAGGACCTGGGCATGGTCGGCACGAGCTCGATGGCCCACGGCACCGGCAAGCGCGTCGAGGGCGGGCTGAACGCGGCGATCCGGTTGCCCGGGCTCGAGGTCGGGACCGTCGGCGGCGGCACGACCCTCCCCTACGCCCGCGCCTGGCTCGGGTTGATGGACTGCGCCGGCCCGGGCAAGGTCTACCGTTTCGCCCAGATCGTGGCCGCCGCGACGCTCGCGCTCGAGATCTCCGCGTCGTCGGCGATGGCGACCTCGGGCTCCGAGAACTTCTTCAAGGCCCACTTCGAACGGGGTGGCCTGCGCTGAAGATGCCGCCGCAGCACGACCCGGCCTGCTTCGGGTGCGGCGACAACCCGATCGGCTTCCATCTCCCTCAGCCCGAGACCGAGGGCGCCGACCGCTACGAGACGACCTTCTCCTTCGACGAGCGCCATCAGGGCGGGCCGGGCCTCGTGCACGGCGGGCTCGTCGCGGCGCTCGTCGACGAGGCCTGCGGGCTCGTGGCGACCTGGTACCGCTTCCCCGTCGTCACGGGCCGGATCTTCCTGCGCTACCGGCGGCCCGTGCCGATCAACCAGCCGCTGTCGGTGCGCGCCTTCATCGAGGAAGAGAGGGGACGGCGGGTCTACGTGCGCGGCGAGCTCTGGGACTCCGGGGAGCTGCTCACAGAAGCGCGGCTCGCCTTCGTCCACGTCCCGCTCGAGCACTTCCTCGTCACCCCCGAGGGCCGAGCCGTCGGCGAGGCCTGGCGGCGCAGGCTCGACTCCTAGCCCCGCCGGGCGAGCTTCTTCGTTCAACACCTATGCCAGAGCTAGGGGCCGAGTGAGGCGTTAGGGGGTCGAGTGAGCGCCCACGCCAGATCACCGCGCGCGATTGCCTTACCCTGACTGTCGTAGCCGACAACGACGTAGGACCGCCGCAGCCTCGCGGAACTTTTGGATCCCAAACTCGGCGGGATCTTGAGCTGCCCGAGGAACCAGTAATGGCTGTATGCAAGCGGGAGAGTTCCGGCGTCGGACCGGATTTCCATCCTTGCGATGTCACTGCCTGACCTGACATTGCCCCAGATCAGGTAGTTGTAGTAAAGGCCGGAATCTATCCCCGTCTCCCCTTGGATAGCCATGCTGATAGGCGCCCCCGCAGGCAGCTGACCGGAGTCCTTACCACAGGAGCCGCCTCCAAGGTCTGTTTGTGCGGTGGGCCTGGGCGAAGCAAGTCCGTCGAAGACGCAGGTGCCTCCATCGGGCTGTGGCAAATGCCAGAGCGCGATCCTGTCACCTGCCTTCCAAGGGAGGAAATCCCCGGGCAGTGTGTACTCGACGAGGCTGGTCGCGTGTGTCGTATCGATCGCTCCCGTTCCCCACGGCGGGCCGTTCCACGGCTCGCTCCACAAACGACCGCCGGCCGCTGCCCCAGCGATGACGAGGACGGCGACGACGAGTGCAGGCGCGAGTAGGCGTCGGCTTCGCATGCGCACCGCAACCCACTCCCCCAGTCGGCCGCGCGGGCGGTGATTCCGGCCGGATTCTGGGGCGCCTTCTGCTTTGCGGAGCGCTCCGGCCCAATCCGACTGAGCGTCGAGCCGCAGCGGTACCTGCCTCTCTAGGATCTCGTTGACCCCAGGGTCGTAGTCGGTCACGTCATGGTCCGTCACTGTGGCACCTCCTTGAGCAAGCGCTTCATCGCGGAATGCGCCTGGTTGAGGGTCGCGCCGACCGTTCCTGGCTGGATCTCGAGCGCCTCTGCGATCGTCCTGTAATCCAGATCGGCGTAGTAACGAAGGAAGAGCACCAGACGCTGTCGCTCCGGCAGCGTCGCGAGCAGCGCGCGGACACCGGCGTCGACCACGTGCCCGTTTGTCGCAGCAGGCTCGATCAACGGTTCGTCGGCCCGGTGCTTTGAAGCGTCGCGACGCAGGTTGCGAGCCGTGTTTACGACCGTGCTCCACACCCAGCCATCCAGGCTGCCCTCGCCGCGGAACCGCCGCCGACTTCTGATGAGGCGCACGAACGCGTCCTGGACGACGTCCCGAGCCACATCAGCGTCCCCCACGATCGCCTCCGCGACACGTAGAAAGCGGGCGTAACGGCGCTCGTAGATGTCGCTCAGCGCCGCCAGGGCCACCGATTCGTCGGTCATGGTCATCTTCAACAGTACGACCCGCCGCGACCGGAATCTCTTTAGCCGATCTCTGGAGGCAAGGCCCGCGACTCTCTGGTTAGGTCACGGCAAAAGTTCTAGCGGCCGACCGCGCGCTGGGCGTCGACCCGGCCGTAGCCGAAGAACGGATCGGGCCCGGGCACACCGAGATCGTCCGCGGTCGATTTCAACCGGTCGTAGACCGCCTTCGGAGTCGCTCGCTTGCGGCCGAGCTGCGCGATCACGAGCGCGGCCGCGCCCGAGACGTGCGGGGTCGCCATCGACGTGCCGGCGAACGGCTCGTAGCCGTCCTGGCCGCAGTCCTGCTTACGAGAGGCGAGGACCGTCGACCAGACGTCCTCGTTGTCGCACGCCAAGCTGGCCGCGCCTCCCGGGGCGACGACGCCGATCGCGAGGCCGAAGTTCGAGTAGGTCGCCTTGAGCCCGCGGCGGTCGATCGCGCCGACACAGAGAGCCTTCGTGTTCGAAGCTGGGAAGTCGCACGCGGGGAAGGCGTCGTTTCCGGCGGCGATGATCACGGCCGCCCCGCGCGAGTACGCGAAGGCGATCGCCCGGTTCGTGTCGGAGCCGTTGCCCGCGACGACGATCGACGAGACCGGGTCGTTCCCGAGGCTGAGGTTGATGACCTTCGCGCCATGCCGGACGGCGAAGCAGATGCCGCGCGCGACGTCGCGGTCGTTGCCGGACCCGTTTCGGTCGAGCACCTTGACCGGCAGCACGCGCGCGTCCGGAGCAACTCCAGCGACCCCGATCCGGTTCCCGGTCACCGCGGAGACGATCCCGGAGACGTGCGTGCCGTGCCCGTTGTCGTCCTGGGCGATCTTCCGCGAGCGGCGCGCTCCCGGCACGGGCGCCTGGAACGGGCAGCGGGAAGCGGTGTTCGCGAGCATGTTCGAGCCGGGCCGCCGCAGGAGGTGCGCCCGCAGGTCCGGATGGCGGAAGTCGGCGCCCGTGTCGACAACGGCGACGGCGACGCCGGCTCCCCGGGTCGTCCGCCAGGCCTCGGGCGCCTTGATCGCGGTCAGCCCCCACTGGGCGCCGGCGCAGCGGTCGTTCGTCCAGGCGACGCGGCTCGAGCGGCACGACGCGTCGCTGTAGGGCGAGCGCGCACCGACGAGCACAGCCGGCGCCGCGAGCGCAAGCAGAGCCGCAGCGAGGAAGATCCGCATCTCTCTCCCCTACCCGAACGAAGTTCCTGCAAACGGACCTATTGCAAACGCTCCTGGGAGCCGATACGAGACGCATGGGAATGGTTCTCCGTTTCGCAGTTGTGGCCGCGGTCATCGCCGTGGCACTCGGTCTCGTGCAGCAGAAGCACGTCCTGCAGGACGCTGGGCTCTTCGGCAGCTGCTCGCAGGTCGCAACGCCCGCAGGTCAGAGCGGCGTCTGGCACGAGTGTGTGCCCGGAAAGCTGACCGGCACCCCAAGCCTCTCGCGCGGCTCGTGCACGCGGGTCCAACACAGCCCGTCGCGAGACTTCTGGCGCTGCCCGACCGCACTCGAGTCCGACAAGATCCGCCAGTAGCGCGGGCTCGGACCTGAGCTCGGCCTCGCGGTCATCGGCGCGCAGGATCGCGGAGGGGCCGACCAAAGCCCGGATACCATTCGATCCTCGGGCGCCGTGGCCGAGTGGTTAGGCAGAGGCCTGCAAAGCCTCGCACACCAGTTCGATTCTGGTCGGCGCCTTCTCTCGCGTCCTCTAGGGATTGGAGGCGGCAGACAGCAGCGCCGCATAGGCGCCCGCGCTTTGCGGCCGCCCGGCAGGCTCCTTCTCGAGCGCGGTCAGCGCCGCGGGCCCGAGCTCCGGCCCGATCTCCGGCCGCACGACCGAGGGATCGGGCGGGTCCTCGTCCAGATGTGCGATCACGATCTGCGCCAGCGTCTTGTCGCTGAACGGCGTCTTGCCGGTCAGGCACTCGCAGACCATGCAGCCGAGCGCGTAGACGTCGGTGGCCGGCGTCGCGCGCTCACCTCTGACGAGCTCCGGCGCGAGGTATTCGGCAGTTCCGAGCACCTGTCCCGGCCTGGTCAGAACCGTGTAGGCACGTCCCTTCGCCAGACCGAAGTCCGTCAGCATCCCCGTGCCTTCGGGGTCGAAAACGACGTTGGACGCCTTGACGTCGCGATGCACGAGACCCGCGTCGTGCAGGGCGTCGAGACCGCTCGCAAGCTGCTCGGCGAGGCGGAGCGTCGCATCGACCTCGAGCGCGCCGCTCTCGCGAATTCGCTCGTCGAGCGACCCGCCCTCGGCGTAGCGGACGACGAGGTAATGCCTGCCCTCGGCCTCCCCCGCCGCGTAGATCGGGAGCAGATTCGGGTGGTGGACCTCGGCCGCAGCCCGGGCCTCCTGGTTGAACCGCTGCCTGAAGACCTCGTCCTCGCCTAGCTCGCGCTTCAGCACCTTGAGCGCGACGACCTTGCCGTCGCCGTCGACCGCTCGGAAGACGAGCCCCATCCCGCCCTCGCCGACCAGCGACTCGAGGCTGTATTCCCCGAGACGGTCGCCGGTCTCCAGCTCCCGGGACGTCGCTCGCCGTGGTCTCCACATGCGCTGGAGGATATGCAGCACGACAGGACGCGCTTCCGTTCCCCGGCGTCCGGTTAGGGTTCCGCGCAATGAAGGGTTTGCTCGCGCAGTTCCCGGGCCGCCGCTCGAGCTGGGCCGTCATCGGGGTCTGGGTCGTGCTCGTCGCGATCTTCGCGCCCTTCGGATCGAAGATCCCGAACGTCACGAACGACGAGTACGTCCTGCCGGGCGGCTCACAGACCGCCCGTCTGCACCAGGTGCTGCGTGACCGCTTCCCCGGCGGCGACCTCCGTCCTGCCCTGATCGTCTATCGGGACAAGGGAGGGCTGACACCGGCAGACAAGACGGCGATCGCAGCCGAGGCCGGCGCCGTGGCGGGGATCGCGAAGGTCGCCCAGCCAATCGCTCCGTTCCCCGCGCAACCGTCGACAGCAAATCTGGTCTCTGCGAACGGCGAGGTCGCAATCACGATCGTCCCGATCAAGGCGGGCAAGATCTTCCACGTCATCCCGACGGTCGACGCGATCCGCAGCAAGCTGCCCACCAGCGGCCCGCTGGAGGCGCACGTGACCGGATTCCCGGGAATCACGGCCGACTACAACGGCGCGATCAAGGACGCCGACTTCAAGCTGCTCGGAGCGACGGTCGTCCTCGTCCTCCTGCTCTTGATCGCCGTCTACCGGTCTCCGATTCTCGCGCTCGTGCCGCTGATCGTGGTCGGGGTCGCCTACTCGATCGTGACGGGCATCGTCTACCTGCTGAACCGCGGGACCGGCCTGGCGGTGGACAGCTCGTCGACCTCGCTGCTCCTTGTGCTGATGTTCGGCGCGGGCACGGACTACTGCCTGTTACTCGTGTCGCGCTACGGCGCGAGGCTGCGACGGACGGAATCTGCCCCGGAGGCCTTACGGCAGGCGATCCCGGAAGCGGTGCCGCCGATGGTGGCGAGCGGCGTGACCGTGATCGCAGCGCTGCTGACAACGCTGGCCGGGGTCTTCGGCGTCTTCCGGACCTTCGGGCCCGTGACGGCGATCGGGATCGCCGTCGTGCTGCTCTCCGGCCTCACGCTGCTGCCGGCGATCCTCAGTCTCCTCGGGCGCCGCGCGTACTGGCCGAGCGCCGCGTCGGTCGCCTCGGGGGGCGCGGCCGATCCCGAGCGCGGCAGCGCCAGGTGGCGCGCGATCGGCATGCGCGTTCGCCGCCAGCCGGCGGTCTTCTTCAGCGTCTCGGTCATCTTTCTCCTCGTCTGCGCGTCTGGCCTCACGCTCTGGAAGACCGATCTCGACCCGCTCAGGCAGTTCCGGAAGACGAACGACTCGAGCCAGGGCTACGAGATCCTCAAGTCGGCCTTCCCGCCCGGCACGGTCAACCCCACGTCGCTCCTCGTCGATCGCGCTGCGGGGCCGCTCCAGCCCGCGGACCTCGCAGCGGTCTCCGGTCGCGTCAAGTCCGTCCCCGGCGTGGCCAGGGTGCTCGACACCGGGCAGCGTTCGACCGACGGGCGGGCGGCGATCCTCAGCATGATCTTCACGGACGATCCCTTCAGCCCGAAGGCGCTCGACCGGGCGCAAGAGGTCAGAGACGTCGTCGCGGGCTCCGTCGTCCCCGGCGTCCATGTCCTGGTCGGAGACGGCTCCGCCGAGCGCCTCGACGCGCGCATCGCGCAGAGCCGCGACACGAAGGTGATCGTCCCGTTTGTCCTCCTCGTCGTGCTGACGACCCTGATCCTGCTCTTGCGAGCGCTCGTGGCGCCGCTCTTCCTGCTGGCGACGGTCGTCCTCTCGTACGCCGCCACCCTCGGGCTGACGGTGGCAATCTTCAGGTACGTCTTCGGCCAGCACGGCTTCCACTCGGCGATGCCGCTGATCATCTTCATCTTCCTCGTCGCGCTGGGCTCGGACTACAACATCTTCCTGATGAGCCGCGTCCGCGAGGAGGCGACCCGCTACGGCACGCGCGAAGGGATGCTGAACGCGGTCGCCGCGACCGGGCCCGTGATCACGAGCGCCGGCCTGGTCCTCGCGGGCACCTTCGCGGTGCTCACGATCATCCCGAGCTGGGACCTGAGCCTGATCGGCTTCGCGGTCGCGCTCGGCGTGCTGCTCGACACGTTCCTCGTGCGCTCGATCTGCGTGCCCGCCCTCACCTGGCTCGTCGGCGAGAAGAGTTGGTGGCCGTCGAGCGCGGAGGACGGGCGAAAGGCAACCCTCGTCACGAGCGTCTTCACGACGCAGGAGCTGCTCGGAGTCGAGCGCGCAGCCGAGCTAGGGCCGCCGCCGTCCGCCGACGAGTGACTTCAGCCGCGTCTTCGTGTTGAAGAGCCCGAGCAGCAACCGCTCCTGGGCGCTGCGCCTGGCCGGGAGCACGCCGATCTGGCGGGCGATCGCCGAGTCGTCCCAGTAGGAGTCGAGGCGCTTGATGAGGCCGTTCTCGACCTCGATCAGGTCGGCGCCTTCAGTCGCGATCGTCGATCCGTTCGCCCGGATCCCCGCATAGGGGCGGCCGCTGAAGTGCCCGGTGGCGGTCCAGTGCACAGCGACCCGGTCGCCCTGCTCGATGAGGCTCGTGACCTCGTACTCGAAGTCCGGCATGGCCGCGAAGAGCTCCTCGAAGTACGCCCGTAGCTCGTCGGGGACGCGGAGCTCGCCGACGGGTGCGAGGTGGTCGATGCCGCCAGGCGCCCAGCACGCCATCGCCGCGTCGAGGTCGTGTCGGGCGACCGAGTCGAAGTACCGCCTCGAGACCGCTGCCGCCGCTGACTCGGCCACCTACGCTCCCTGGAAGATCTCGCGGAAGTACGAGTTCAGAAGCCGATCGTTCGGGTCATAGCGCTTCCGGTACTCCTCGAACTGGTCGATCCGGTCCCCGAAGGCCTTGCGCACCTGCTCGTGCGTCAAGCCCCACGACTGGTTGAAGAGCGGCTTGCCGTCGTGGTCGCTGCAGAACTGGTTGTACGCCTTCAGGAAGTCCTTCCAGCCCGGCGCTCCCGTCGAGACGGGGTCGATCGTCAGCACGTTGCTGTGGAAGGTGTAGGAGAAGAGCGAGCTGTCGTCCTGCATGATCCGGTAGCCGACGTGGAGCATGTTGGGCCGGAAACCGTTCTCCTTGTAGTAGGCCTTCGCCCACTTGAAGTACGCGAGCAGCGTGTCCCCGTACTGATCTTCCGGGAAGGCCCAGATGCTGAACGTGTAGCGCGAGCCTCCGGAGACCTTGGGGTAGCGGATCGTCTGCTCCATCGGAACCGTGTTCGCCGCCTTGAGGCGCGGGAGCATCACGGTCTGGGTGACCCGGTTCAGCCCGTTGACCATGCGGTAGCGGGCGCCGCGGTTCGGCACCCAGCGCTCGGTCGCAGCCCCGAAACCCGGCATGAACGTCTTCCACGCGAAGTTGCGTAGCTTCCAGAGCCTGTGATTTGGCGGCTTCGTCGCCTGGTCGGCGGGGCCCGTGTACCTGCGGAACTCGACTCCGACGCGGTCGAGGTACGGGAAGATGTACATCATGATCGACTGCCCGCGCTTGAACAGCTCCGGCAGCTCGCGCGCATAGTCGTCGACCTTGAAGACCTTGTGCTCGACCGCCATCGCCTGGAGCGGGCGCACCTTGAACGTCACCTCGCAGGCGATCCCGAAGAGCCCGAAGCTCGAGCGCGCGGCTCGCAACAGCTCCGGGTCGTCCTCGGTCACTTCGAGGATCTCCCCCGACGGCAGGACGAGCTTCATGCCGACGCAGTACGAGTTGACCTGGCCGTACTCGCCGGGCATCGACGCGTCCTTCGTCGCGCACGTGGCCAGGCTGCCCATCGTCGCGTTCCCGAGCTCGATGTTGACGTACATCTGGAGATTGCGCTTCTCGAGCGCCTTCGAGACGTCGATCAGGAGCGCGCCGGCCTCGGCGGTGACCGTGTCCTCGCCGATCTCCAGGATCCGGTCCATCCGCGTCACGTCGACGACGGTGCCGCCGTCGGCTACCCCGCAGATGGTCGTCGAGTGCCCCGAGCCGCGCCCGCGCACCGGGCTCGGGTGCTTGTCGGTGTCGCGCATGGCGGCGACGATGTCCTCGACGCTCCGAGCTTCGACCAGGACGCTCGCCTCCCAAGAGAGATCGCCGAACCAGTTCCTGACATCGACCTCCGACCCCGTCCCCGAGGCCCCGTGCGTCTCCTGTCGAGCTTCCGTCGCCATCTGGCCCTCCCTAGCTTGATTTTCTAAGAGTCTTCGCCGCGCCTGAGCGCGTCCATGTCGACCGCCGGCATCATGCTCGTTCTCGCGACGATCCGCTCGGTCGAGAGGAGTACGTCCTGAAGCTGGTTCGCCTGGTCCTCGTGGAGGGCGAGGGTGCGCACGAGTGACTTTGCGCGCGCTGCGTTCGCGCCCCTCCGCTCGAGCCATTTGCGCCCGAAATGGTCACCCGCGCCGATCGTCTCGAGCAGCTCCTCGTTGCCGGCGGGGCCGCGGTAGACCTCGACCTCGCCCTCGACGATGATGTGGACGAGCTGCACCGGGCGCGAGCTCTCGGCGATCGCCGCTCCGGGCTGGTAGACGTGATGCCGCGCGTCGTAGGCCGCCTTCTCGGACGGCCCCATCTGGACGATGTCCCGTCCGACGAATGGCCAGATCAGCCAGTCGGCGAGGAGCCGGAACCGGCGGTCCCACGACGGAACCGCGTAGCCCCAGACGACCGAGCGCCACGAGAGCCACGCCAGCTTGCCCTTCATCGGGATGCCCTTGAGCGTCCCGACCGCCGTGCGGTTGCCGATCGAGATTCCCTGCCCGATGACGCTCCCGCGGAACGGGCGCAGCGGTTTCCCGGCCAGCGAGCGAGCGATGTTCTTGCCGATCTGCTGCCCCTCCTTCTTCGCGAACAGCGCAACCGGCGGGCAGGTGCCGCCCTTCGGATGAGGCACGGACCCGCAGTCACCGCCGGCCCAGAGCTCGGGCCGGCCGTCGACGCGCAGGAACTCGTCCGTGACAAGCCGGCCGCGCGAGTCCTTCGGCAGCTCGATCTCGTCCAGGATCGGCCACGGCTTCGAGCCGACCGTGCTGACGATCGTCCGCGTCGGAATGTGCTCGCCGTTCGACAGGTAGACCTCGTTCGGTGTCGCTCCGGTCACCCTCGTCTCGAGCATCAGCTCCACCCCGAGCTTGCGGGAGTGCTTCATCCCGTACTCGACGAGCTTCGGGTAGCCCCGCTCGTCGCGCTCGGTGTTCTTGCCCCCGTAGAGCTCCGGCAGCAGCGTCGGGCCCGGGTGGACGACTACGACCCGGCACTCCTCGCGCTTGATCCCCTGGTACTCCCGCTTGGTCAGCCGGCGCACGAAGTCGGCCAGCTCGCCGGCCAGCTCGGACCCGGAAAAGCCGCCGCCCGCGACGAAGAACGTGAGCAGGCGGCGCCGTTCCTCGGGGTCTCGCTCGATGTCGGCGAGCTCGAACATCTCCATGATGTGGTTCTTCAGCCGGAAGCAGTCGTCGAAGCTCTTCAGCCGGTATGCGTGCTCGGCGAGCCCCGGATAGGCCTCGAGGTTCTCACCCGTGCCGACGGCGACGACGCAGTGGTCGTACTCGAGCTCGGAGCGGGTTCCATCGAAGCGGTTGCGGGTCACGACCTGCTTTGCCTCGATGTCGATCGTCTCGATCTCGCCGACGTGCACCTGCGCCGGTGCGAAGACGCGCCTGGATGGATTGAGGATGTTGCTGGGCAGGAGGCGCCCGGTCACCATCTCGCCGATCAGGGCGTGAAAGGTGAAGTAGTTGTCCCGGTCGACCACGGTCACGGCAACCTCGCCGCGCCGGATCGGCCGGCGGAGCTTCTTGACGGCCGCCTGCGCGACAAAGCCGCCGCCTAGGACGAGAACGTGCGGAGGCGTCGCCACGGGAGGAGCCTACTACGTGCGCGGAGGGAGGCTGTCGGACCCTGAGAGCTCAGGCACGGAGCCAGGGCAGGGCGGCGGAGATCCGCGCCAGCGACGCCTGGGTGGCCTCGGCGCCGTCCTCGATATAGCGCCGGCCGTCCTGCATGTTGCGCAGGCCGACGCCGGTCGGATCGAGCTTGGGCGCGATCGTGAGCACCGTCGCGTCGGTGGGCTGGGTGGCGATTCCGCGCTGCATCATGTCGATCGAGCGCATGAGCACGCCGAGCACCGCAGGCGGCCTCCCGCTCTCTGGGGTGGCCTCGACGTCCTGCTCCGGCATCGGAGAGCCACCGCCCAACTTGACCGCGATCACGGTGCCTGCTCCCATCTCGGCCGCGACGTTCACGGGCAAGGGGTTCAGCACGCCGCCGTCGACGGCGATATGGGGCCCGATCTTCTGGGCCGGATAGACACCGGGAATCGCAATGCTGGCCAGCACCGCCTGCCAGAGGAGCCCACGGCGCAGCACGAGCTCGCGCTGGGTGACGACGTCCGCGGCGACCAGCGCCAGCGGGGTGTCGAGATCCTCGATGAGCACGTCGGGCGCCATCGACCGCAGGTAGGAGCGCATGCCACGGTCGGAGAGCAGGCTCGTGTACGGGAGCTTGAGGCGAAACAGGCTCGGGCTGAACTCGTCGAGGATGCCGGCGATCTGGTCGTGGTCGTTTCCGAGCGCCAGCAGACCGGCGACCGCGGCGCCGACGCTCGTGCCGGCGATGTAGTCGAAGTCCAGGCCTGCCTCGCTGAGCACCTGGATCGCACCGACGTGCGCATAGCCACGGACGCTGCCCGCACCAAGCGCGAGGCCGACCTTGAGGCCTGTCAGGTCGCGGGCCGCCCAGCCGATTCCACGACCGGCTGCCGACCGCTTGGACAGAAGCCCCGCGCGCAGCTCGCTCTCGTCCTCGGCCGTGAGCGCGGGCACCTCGAGCAACCGGTCCGCGTCCGGGTGAGGGTGGGTCGGCGCGGTGCTCCACGCCCGGATCGTCAGGTGCCCGCTCGGCGTGCTCGGTCCGGCGCCCCCGATCGGCTCGAGCCGAACCCTCTGCGCTCTGGCGAGCAGGGGCGACTCCGCCGCATCGCGCTGGACGACGATGTGATGGAAGACGTGGAAAAGCGCCTCGAGCGTCGCGGGCAGCGCGCGGCGGCCGAACGCCTCGTGGTCGGAGGCGATCATCAGGTCGGCGCCGATCTCGTCGGCCCCGCGCCCCGATCGCCACGGCCGCTCGCTCGAGGTCGTAGCGAGAGCGACGAGATCCGGGTCCGGGTCCTCCCCGGCGAGGACGAGCAAGAGCGTCCGCTCGCGCGTGTGCCACGCGATGCTGCAAGCGAGCGCGTAGCCGAGCAAGGGCGGTGCCCCGTCGCCTTCGAGCGCGATCAGATGGCCTTCGCGCTTGCCGATCGCGAGGCGGTCCGTGCGCGCGAGCCGTTCGGCGAGGATCGTCGCCAGGTTGCGATAGATCCGTGGAAACTTTTCGACCAGCTCCGCGGCCTGCGACTCCGTCACGACGACCGCTTCGAAGTCGGCGACTGCGCGCACCGTCGCCACCGCCGGCTGCCCGGTCAGGACGGAGATCTCCCCAATCGTGCCGCCCGGCACCACTCGCCCGACCGTGTGCTCGGTCCCGTCCTCGGCCGCGATCACGACCTCCGCGCTCCCGGACTGGGCGATGAACACCTCCTTGATGCGGTCACCCTCGCCGATGACGATGGCGCCGGCGGGATACACCCGGGTCTCGAGGGTCGCCAGCAGGCGGGCAAGCTCCTCGGGAGGCAAGCCCTCGAAAATGGACAGGTGGCCGGCGTGAGTTCTTCGCGACAAGGATCTAGGCGAGTCGGGCGACAGATTGTAAGACCGCAGCGGACCGACCGGCATTTGACCGCCTTCGACCGCCTTTGCTTTGATGGCTACAGTTCCGCTTTCCCGCGGCGGACACGAATCTCGAAAGGAATTGGATGAGCCTCGGCGAGCGCCTGATAGAGCTGGCACACAAGGTCGACCGGAAGGTGAGCTGGCACAAGCTCCCTTTGCCGCTGAGCCTCCCGCTGCTTGCGCTCATGCGTGACCGTCTGCGTGAGAAGAACCTCTTCGACACGGGCCACCCGCCGGGGATGGAGCCGCCCGAGACGAACGGCAGCTCGGAGCCCGGCTACCTCACGTCCCGCACGTGGGACGGGACGTACAACGATCTTGACGATCCCCTGATGGGCAGCACCGGCTCGCGCTTCGGCCGCAACGTCCCCCTCGAGCACACGTTCACCGAGCAGGAGCCGAGGTTCTCGACGCCGAGCGTCCGCAAGGTCAGCCGCGACCTCATGACACGAGACGAGTTCCTACCGGCCACGACGCTGAACATCCTCGCCGCCGCTTGGATCCAGTTCGAGGTCCACGACTGGTTCAGCCACGGCCCGAACGACCTGAAGGATCCGTACGAGATCGCCCTCGACGACGGCGACGACTGGCCGGAGAACCCGATGATCATCCGGCGCACGCCGCGGGACACGACGTGCGATCCGAACGGGCCCCAGACCTGGCGCACGGGCGACACGCACTGGTGGGACAGCTCCCAGATCTACGGGCGCGACCAGGACTTCGCCGACAAGGCCAGGACCGGAGAGGGCGGCAGGCTCCGGATCGAAGCGGACGGCACGCTGCCGCTGGCTCTCGAGGAAGATCTCGACTACGCGGACGTGCCCGGGACGATGTGGCACGGCCTCTACGCGTTGCACGTGCTCTTCTCGATGGAGCACAACGCGATCGCGGACCGGCTCCGTGCCGAGTATCCGACCTGGTCCGACGAGCAGCTCTACGACAAGGCCCGACTCGCGAACAGCGCCCTCATCGCCAAGATCCACACGCTCGACTGGACGCCGTCGATCGTGAACAGCCCAACGCTGCGGCTGGCGATGAAAGGAAACTGGTGGGGGCTCGCCGGCGAGTGGATGCACAAGCGCGTCGGGCGCATCAGCAAGAGCGAGGTGATCAGCGGCATCCCCGGCTCGCCCGCCGACCACCACGGCACGCCCTATTCGCTGACCGAGGAATTCGTCGCCGTCTACCGGTTGCACCCGCTGATCCCGGACGAGTTCGAGTTCCGCTCGCTGAACGACCAGGTCCTCGCGGAGTTGACCTTCCCGGAGCTGAACGCCCTGCACGCCCGCGAGCGGGTGGGCGAGCTCTCGATGCTGAACACGCTCTATTCGATGGGGACCTCGCATCCGGGCGCGATGGCGCTGCACAACTACCCGCGCTTCCTCCAGCACTTCGACCGGCCCGACGGGTTCAAGATGGATCTCGCCGCGATCGACATCCTGCGCTCGCGCGAGCGGGGCGTTCCGCGCTACACGAAGTTCCGGGAGCTCTTCCACATGAGGCCCATCACCTCGTTCGATCAGATCACGCCGAACAAGCAGTGGCAGGACGAGATCAGGGAGGTCTACGAGGGCGACATCGACGCGGTCGACCTCCAGGTGGGACTCCTCGCGGAGCCGTTCCCGAAGGGCTTCGGCTTCAGCGACACGGCGTTTCGCGTCTTCATCCTGATGGCGTCGCGCCGTCTCAAGAGCGACCGCTTCTTCACGACCGACTACCGGCCCGAGGTGTACACGCAGACGGGGCTCGACTGGGTCGCAGGGAACGACATGCGGTCGGTCCTGCTCAGGCACTTCCCGCAGCTCGAGCCGGCGCTGAAAGGCGTGAAGAACCCCTTCGCCCCCTGGGCCAGGACCGGCTCGGGGCAGCAGCCAAAGGCGAGAACGCACGCCGTCGCGGCGGCCGACTAGGCTTGGTCGGGCGCTAGCGCCCTGACCCCAAGGTATCTCCGTGCGCCTCGGTCTCATCTCTGACATCCACGGCAACCGCCCCGCGCTCGACGCGGTCGTCGCCGAGCTCGAGAAGGAGAATCTCGACCAGATCGTCTGCCTCGGCGACGTCGCCGTCGGCCCGCAGCCCGGCGAGGCCCTGGCCGGAATCCGCGAGCTCGACTCCCTGAACGTGATGGGCAACTGGGACGCCTGTTTTCTGGAGGGCATGCCGGAGGCGAAGGACGAGGTCGGACAGAAGCTCATCGACACGGGCGAATGGTGGGCGCAGTTCCTCTCCGACGAGGACCGCGAGTTCATGAGGAGCTTCGCGCCGACCCTCGAGATCGACCTCGATGGGCTCACCGGGCTCTTCTTTCACGGGTCGCCGAGCTCCTACGACCACTGGATCTTCGCGACGACGCCCGACGACGAGCTGCGGGAGATGCTCGACGGGCACGCGGAGCCGGTGCTCGTCGGCGGCCATACGCACCTGCAACTCGTCCGCCGGTACGAGAAGTCGCTCTTCGTCAACCCCGGGAGCGTCGGGCTTCCCTTCGTCGAGTGGTGGCCCCGGCCCGTCCGGATCGCCCCGTGGGCCGAGTACGGGATCCTCACCTCGGTGGACGGGCGGCTCGAGGTCGAGCTCCGCCGCACGACCTTCGACGTCGAGGCGTTCCTGACCCTCAGCCGCACCAGCGGAATGCCGCACGCGGATTGGTGGGCAGACTGCTGGGAACGGCCTTAGGTCCCGGGCCACGGGCCGGGGAGTAGGTCCCGGGCCACGGGCCCGGGACTCGCGCAAAGTGCTGCGCACTTTCCGCGACCAAAAGCACAGCTGCCGAGGAACGACGGCGCGACCGGCCCTCCCACTCCACGATCGATGGTCCCAGGCAGCCCCGTCCCTGACAGCCCTATCCGGTGCCAGGCACCACACATGGCCGGTAAAGGCAGCCTCGCGAGGATGGCCCCGACGGGCTTGTCCTTACTTCGTCTTCAGGTACTCGATGATCGCTAGGCGCTGCGCGGCCGGCAGGTCGGTGCCGTACATGTGGCCTTCGTTTCCGTTTCCTCGGACCCGCGTGTCATAGCGGAAACCTTCACGGCGCGCGGCGGGGCCTGATGAGACGAAGCCGACGTTCTTCCAGTCGTAGACGTCGTAGCCGGTGTAGAAGACGACGGGCCGCTCCTTTGGGAAGAGGAGCGCGCGGAGCGTCGGGACGCTTCCGTTGTGGAGGTACGGGGCGCGGAGCCAGATCCCGTCGAGCGGTGAGTTCGCGTAGCCGTGCGTCTTGCGGAACGTGTGGAAGTGCCACGGCTTCCCCTTGCCGATCTTGTTCAGCGTGGCGACGAGCGGAGGCGTGAAGTTGTTGAGCCGCGACGGGTCGGTTCCGATCTGGCCGATCGGCGTCACTTGCCCGACCCGCGCGCCGCCGATGTCGTGGCACGACGCGCACTGCTGGTCGTAGATCCGCTCGCCCTGGGCCGCGAGCTTGTGGTCGATGCGGTCGGCCGGGAACGGCGGCGGGCGCAGGTCGAGCAGCCAGTTCGCAATGCGGTTCAGCTGGCGGATGTCGAGCGAATCGTCCGTGCCGCCGACGGCGCGTGCCGCCGAGATGTTGCGCTCCTGGAGGCTCGTGTTGTTGCCGTCCCAGTGCAGATGCATGCCGAGGCGCTCGCGCTGGTCCCAGATGGAGGGAAAGTCGACCGTGCCGATCGTGTGGTCGGCCTTCATGTCGAACCCGGCGCGCTGCTTCAGGGGGTTGAACGTGTCCACCCGTCCCGGCCCGTACGGAGGCCGGCTGTCGAGCCACGCGAAGTCCCGGTTGAGCTTCTCGAGCGCCGACTTCATCTTCGGGATGACTGCGTAGCGATAGAAGACCCGCTCCGGGAACGAGAGCCTCCCGGGGAAACGAAGTTGGATCGCGGGCAGCAGCGTGTCGGCGTTGAATCGCTTGTCGCGCCCGACCTTGCGCAGGAAGTCGATGTAGTCCCAGATCCTCATGCGGTTGGCAGGCATGCCCAGGACGACGTGCCGGGGCGCTCCCGGCTTGGCACGGTAGGTGCCGACGTGGCAGACCGCGCAGTTGAGCCCGACGAGCCCGATCGGCTTGTCGCGGTACGTCGTGCCGATCGGCGTCACGTGGCCCGGCTCGTAGATGAACCCGAGCCGCTCCCAGCCCTTCCCGGGGGTTTTCGGCAGGAGGTCGGGAAAGACGTCGGGGAGGACGACCCAGATCTCGTAAGGAACGCCCTGGAGCTGCTCGCTGCCGAAGGACCCGTACTTGTATTGCTGGACGATGTTCGAGTAGATGACGGGGTCGTTCTTCGTCAGGAACGTGTAAGCCGAGACGCCGCCGGCGGCGAGCAGCGCGGCCAGGATGGCAAGCGCGAAGACCAGCACCTTCCGCCTTCTCGTACCCCGCGCCATCGGCTCAGTGTAATCAGGTCAGCGAGGCGCTCTCGCCACCTCCCCGGCCTGGCGCGCCGAGATCCTGCCGAGGCCTTATCCGGAAGGCTCGACGGGCACCGGCTTGCTCGTCGCCACGATCACCCAGTAGACACCGGCGGCCATCCGGCCGCCGACCGTCAGCCAGGCGACCGCCTGAAAGCGCTCGGGATCGATCGCGGCCACGACGTGGGCGGACGAGATGATGAGGATGAGCAGCCCGGCGTTGCGCAGCCAGACGGTTTCGGCGAGCGAGCGCAGGCTCGTCCGCTTGACGATGAACTCCGGAAAGAAGAACGCCGGGATGGCGAAATAGAGATTCGGCGGCACGCCGATCCAGAGAACGACGCTCGCCCACCCCCACCAATGGAGCGCGAGGAAGAGCGCGGAAAGGCCGCCGAACGCGAAGTCGACGTAGACGAACGGAGCGAAGGTCTTCGGGTTCGTCGTGATGTTGTCGGGGCGACCCACGGCAGCGGCGAAGTATCTCGTAATCGCGAGGGCGGATCAGGCCGACGCGGCGCGGAGGGCCTCGCTCTCATCGACGTAGCGCGTCGCCCCGACGAAGCGGTAGAAGGAGAGCGCCTGGTCGAGCTGGACGGCGGCCTCCTCACGCTCGCCTGCTTCGGCGAGCAACTCGGCGGCGCGCAGGCGTGCGTCCGCCTCGTCGAGCAGCGAGCCGATCTGCGCGTAGAGCTCGGCAGCGCCGGCGAAATCACCACCGGCGTAGAGCCTGGTCGCCTCGATCCAGCGCGTCGGCGGGGCCGCCTCGGTGACGGCGAGCAGTTCCTCCCCGAGGCCGAGAGCCGCGAGGACACGAATCAGAACTGGCCAACAACCCGCGAACACGACGGCGTTCTCGCCCGCGAGCGCAAGCGCTTCCAGAGCGATGGTCTTCGCCTCCTCAGCCCGCCCGCACGCGAGCAGCGCCTCTGCATAGAACGCGAGCGACGGGCCGTAGATCGACGCGCGGGCTCCCTTCGCGACCTCAAGCCCCCGCTCGGCGTCCGCAAGCCCTCCCACCGTGTCGCCGCGGGCCAGTCGGATCGCCCCGCGGATGTAGCGCGGAGTCCCCTCGTAGAAGTGCGGCGATCCCGCCTCCGTCTCGGCGATGAACTCGTCGGCGAGGCGGAAGGCTTCGTCCCAACGACCGGCAACGAAGTCGTTCTCCATCATGTTGGCGCGCAGCCCTCGCATGATTCCCATGCCGCCGAACCGCTGGGCCGCGGTCAGGCCCTCCTCTTCCGCGCGCGAGCTGCGACGTCGGTCGCCGAGCACCCAGAAGGCCTGGCCGAGGTTCATGTACGCCCGCACGCACTCCCTCGAGCTTGCGGCGAGCGCGATCTCGATGCTGCGCTCGAGGTCGGCGATTCCGCCGGCATCTCCCAGGTTCACCCTGGCAACGCCGACGTTGTCGAGTGCGTGCGCGCGGATCTCCTCGAGCCCGAACCGCTCGGCGAGCTCGAGTGCCTGGCGGCCGAGCAGGATCGCCTCCTGGTACTCGTCGGCGAGCATGCGGAAGCGGGAGAGGCTGCTGAGGACGAGCGCCTTCGATCGCGAATCGCCGGCGCCCTGGATGAGCCCGGCGACGCGATGCAGGAGCTCGTCGGCGTACGCGCGATCTCCCCGGTACAACGCGAGCTCGGCGAGCAGCACCTCCGCCTCGGCCGCCGTCTCGCGATCGCCGACCGTGTGGAGGGCGTCGCTGGCCTCGCGCAGCACCTCGTCGCCTGACTGCTCGGTGATCACGAGCGTCTTCCCGTAGGCGAAGAGGAGCCGCGGCCGCTCGGAATCGTCGAGCGGCCAGAGCTCGAGCGCGGCCTGGAAGTAGCCCCTCGCCGGTATGAAGGCGTTCAGCGCCTCCGCGTGCTCGCCGGCGTCCCGGAGCGCCAGGCGGGCGGACGTCTCAAGCTCGTCGAGCGGCTGCCGGGCGGCGCGGGCGAGCTCGAGAGCGGCGAGGTAATGGTGGACGACCAGCTCCGCCTGGTCGTCGGGCCGTCCGAGTGCCTCGATCCACTCCGCCGCGAGACGATGCTTGTCGGCTCGCCGCGCGCGCGGGATCTGGCCGTAGGCGACGTCGCGGACGAGCAGATGGCCGAAGGAGTACTCGCTTTCGCCGGCAACAGACGAGCTGCGTTCCCGGCGGAGGAACTCCTTGCGCTCAAGCGCGTGCAAGCCCCGCTCCGCTCCGCCGCGCTCGTGTCCGGCCATCTGGGTCAGCGCTCCGAGCCAGAAGACCTTGCCGAGCACGGCCGCGTCCTGGATCAGCTCCTTCTCGTCCTCCGGAAGAGCGTCGAGGCGGGCGGCGATGATCCCCTGGACGCTCTCCGGTAGCTCCTCCACCTGCCTGCCCTCCCCGACCAGGCGGGCGAACTCCTCGGCATAGAGCGGGTTTCCCCCCGCGCGCGAGATCAGCGTCGACTGGAACTCGGCGTCAAGCAGGGGCTGCTCGAGGAGCGCGTGCACGAGATGCGCCGTCTCGTCGTCGGAGAGCGGCGGGAGAGAGATGGTCGTCGAGTTCACCTTGCCGCCTCCCCAAGCCTCCCGACGGGCGATGAGCTCGGGGCGGGCGGTGCAGAGCACGAGCAGCGGCACCCCGCTTGCCCACTCGACCAGGTGGTCGACGAAGTCGAGCAGTCCTTCGTCGGCGAAGTGCAGGTCCTCGAAGACCGCGACCAGCGGGCGGGGCTCGGCAAGCACCTCGAGAAAGCGGCGCCAGGCGGCGAAAGCCTCCTCACGGCTGCCCGAAAGCTCCTGGTCGGCCTGGAGGCCGACGAGCGGGCGGAGGTGCCGCTCGAGCCACACGACCTCGGTCGGATCGGCGACATGCGACTCGATCGCGTCAAGCAGCTTGGTCGCCGAGCTCTCGGCATCGTCGCTCTCGAGAATCCCCGCCTGATCTTTCACGATCTCGGCCAGCGCCCAGAAGCTGACGCCCTCCCCGTAGGGCAGGCTGCGCCCCTGGAGCCAGCTGAACAGTTCCGGTTCTTGCTCGAGGGCTCCGAAGAGCTCGAAAACGAGCCGGCTCTTGCCGATCCCCGGCACGCCGACGAGCGTGACGAGCTGCGGCTCGCGCTCCTCGCGCACGCGGGTGACAGCGGCGACGAGGGACGCCAGGTCGCGATCCCTGCCGACGAGCGGCCCGAGCTGGCGAATGTCCAGGCCCAGGTGCACCGCAAGGGCCTCCCAGGCCGGCTGAGACTCCGCCGTGACTTTCAGCTGCACGGAGGTCGCCTCCCCGTAGTCGATCGCTCGTTCGGTCGCGCGATAGGTCGTCTCGTCGACCAGGATCGCATCGGCTCCCGCCGCAGCTTGGAGCCTCGCGGCCGCGTTGATCACGTCGCCGGAGGCGCTCAGGTCGCCCGTCTCGGTGCGGGCGCCTAGTCGGGCGAGCGCTTCGCCGGTCGTGATCCCGATGCACACCTGGAGGTCCTCCGCGTCCTCCCGGATCGTCTCGCGGATCGCAAGCCCCGCCCGCACTGCCCGCTCGGGGTCGTCATCGTGGGCAAGCGGGATCCCAAAGAACGCCATCACCTCCTCGCCGACGAGCTTCTCGACGCTGCCGCCGAAGCGCTCGATCTCCTTCTGGGCGCGGGCCTGGAAGGGCTCCAGGCTCGCTCGGAAATCCTCCGGGTCGGAGGCGCTGAGCCCGACGAGCTCGGCGACGAGGACGGAGACGAGCTTTCGCTCCTCGCGCACAGGCTCCGCCGGCTCGACCGGCCGGCCGTCCTCAACGACGAGCGCGTAGATCCGCTCGGGCGCGCTCAGGTCCTTGAGCTGGCGCTCGCCGAGGTCGCGCAGCTCGAACTCGCCGGCGAGCAGGTCGCGTGTCGTCTGCGAGACGAGCACCTCGCCGCCCTCGGCCGTGCCCATGATGCGCGCGGCGCGATGGACGTCGAGGCCGGCGAAGAGCTCGCCGTGGGCGACGGGCTCGCCCGTATGGAGACCGATCCGGACGCGGACCGGCTCGCCCGGCCACTCGTGGCCGGCGTGCGCGCGCTGGGCGGCGGCGGCGGCCTCGGCTGCCGCGCGCGCGCTTCCGAAGGCGAAGTGGAAGCTGTCGCCCTGCATCTCGACCTCGACCCCGCCGTGAGCCGCGCAGGCCTCGCGCAAGAGCCGCCGGTGTGCGTCGAGCGCACCGACGTAACGCTTGGGGCCCAGCGCCTGGAGCAGCTTGGTCGAGCCGTCGATGTCCGTGAAGAGGAGGGTGACGGTGCCGGTCGGGAGCTCAGGCATCGGGTCTCACAGCGCGAGCTGCTGGCTCACCAGGTAGTAGTACATCCCCTCGCGCTTCATCAGCTCCTCGTGAGAGCCCTGCTCGGCAAGGCGCCCCTTCTCGAGCACGACGATGACGTCGGCGTCGCGGATCGTGCTCAGCCGGTGCGCGATCACGAACGACGTCCGTCCCTGAAAGACCTGGTCGACGTTCGCCTGGACGGCCCGCTCCGATTCGGTGTCAAGGGCGCTCGTCGCCTCGTCGAAGACCAGGACCGGCGGCTTCAGGTACAGGGCACGTGCGATCGCGATCCGCTGACGCTGTCCTCCGGAGAGCAGCATGCCCGACTCGCCGATCTTCGTCTTGTAGCCGAGCTGGAGCCGATTGACGAACTCGTGGGCGTTCGCAACCCGGGCGGCCCACTCCACCTGTTCCATGTCTGGCTCCTCATCACCGAAGGCGATGTTGCGCGCGATCGTGTCGTCGAACAGATAGCTGTCCTGAAGAACGTAGCCGATCTGGCGCCGCAGCTCGCGATACCGGAGCGTGCGCATGTCGACGCGGTCGTAGCTGATCACGCCGGATGTCGGCTCGAGCAGACCGGAGAGGCAGCGGACGAGCGTCGTCTTCCCCGAGCCGCTCCGGCCCACGATCGCCACCATCGTGCCCGGCTCGACACTGAGCGTGATCCCCTCCAGCACGGGTGGCGAGACCGGCGAATACCGGAAGCCGACGTTCTTCAGCTCGACCCGCCCTTCGATCGTCCGAACCGGCGCGAGCGCGGAGCCGTTGGCGCCCTGCTCCGGCTCGTGCTCGACGATGTCGTTCAGACGGTTGAGCAAGACCTTGCCGTACTGGAGGTCGTCCCAGATGTCGAGCAGGACGATCAGCGGGCCGTTCGCCATCAGCACGAGCGCGTTGAACGCGACGAGCTCGCCGATCGTCATCGCGTGGTCGATCACGCGGAGCGAGCCCACGAAGAGGAAGAGGACGATCGTGACCAGGGTGACGATCTGGACCACCGCCTCGTAGGACATGATCGTCAAGTCCGCTCGAAAGATGCGGTGGGCGAGGTTCGTGAACTGGGTGAGCATCCGCCTGCGGAACGCATGCTCGGCGCCGACGGCCTTGACGGTTTCGATCCCTTTGATGGCGTCGATCTGATGCGAGTTGTAGCGTCCGAACGCATCCTCGAGGCTGTCGAACATCGGGCGCAGGCGCTTCTGGGAGAAGCGCATCAGTCCGGCGTAGGCCGGCGCTGTGGCCAGGAACACGAGCGTCAGGAGCAGGTCGTAGTGGACCATCACCGCAAGCGCGACGCCGAACGTGGCGAGCGACGTCAGCCCGTTGACCCCCTGGATGACCACCGTCGACCGGACTTCGCGCATGCCGGCGAGGCGGCGCTGGATGTCGCCCGTCCGGCGCGAGTGGAAGTAGCGCATGGGCAGGGCGAGCAGCCTCCCGGTCAGGAAGTCGAGCGTCCTCCGGTCGAGGGTGACAGCGGCGCGGCTCAGCACGTAGCGCTGGAGGAGATTCGCCCCGAGCATCAAGACCAGAACGCCGCTCATGCCGGCCAGCAGCAGGTAGAGGAAACTCGTATGGAGCGTCCCCTTAACGAGCCTGTCGAAGATCACCTGCGTGAAGACGGGCAGCGACATCTGGAGGACCGCGGCGATCAGGGACAGGAGGGCGGCGAGGGCGAGCGTGCGCCAGAACGGGCGGAAGAACTGCCAAAGCCACAGCACCTTTGGCTCGCCGACCGGTGCCTCCTCGAGCCCCGGCCCGTAGGCCAGAAGCCCGGCGTATCCGGACCACTTCTTCTCGAATTCCGAACGCTTCATGCGAACGAGACCGCGTGCGGGGTCGGCCAGGCGCACGCGCCGGCCGTCCGTGTCGAAGAGCACGACCCAGTGGTTTCCTTCGAAGTGGCAGACGGCCGGGAGCGGCAGCTCGTCGAGACGCGACTTCGAGGCCTTCACGGCGCGAACGCGCAGACCGACCGACTCGGCGCCGGCAGCGATCCCGGTCAGGCTCGTGCCGTCGACGCCCATGTGGACGACCCGGCGGATGTGCGTCAGGCTGACCGCCCGCCCGAAGTGACGGCAGACCATCGCCAGGCAGGCTGCGCCGCAGTCCATCTCGTCGATCTGCCAAACGTGGGGAAACTTCCGGATCCGCCCGCGTGGGGCACCGATCTCCTCGCCTGCCCACTCCTCGCCCACCTGCTCGTCCGTCTGCGGGGCTTCGCGAACCTCGTCGACCTGGTCCAGGCCAACGATCTCCGGCGTCGACCAATCCGTCGGCAGGAGCTCGTCGGCGAAGTCGAGCGGTACGCGGGCGACGAACCTGAAGTCGTACCTGGCGATCTGCTCCTCGAACACGGCGCGGAACACGTCGTCTAGCTCGGCGAGCCGCCTGAAGTCGCTCTCCCCGAGCGCGAGCAGGGTCGCCGGGGTGACCGCCTCGACGCTTGCCGTCGCCGTGCCGCGGAGCAGCGAGTGCTCTCCGAAGAAGTCGCCGCGCCGCTTGTAGTCGATGTCGCCCCGGGCGCGTTCCTCGCTCTCCCAGACCACCCGCAACCGGCCGCTCTCGACGAAGTACATCCGGCTCGCGCGCTCGCCCTGCCGGATGACGACGTCTCCCTTGGCGACCGTGACCCGCTCCAGAGCGTCGATCAGCTCGTCGAGAGTCTCCGCCCGGATGCGAGAGAGGTCGGACGAGAGGCGGAAGAGGTAGCGCAGGCGGCCGCGCTCGGCCTCGCGCTCGAAGTGCTCCTTGATCTCGGGCTTCAGCCGAACGAGCGCCCGGAAGACGGTCCCGTCGAGCCTGAGTGCATCGACGGCGCTGTTCGCGCGGACGGTCGCGGTACGCGGTATCCCCTCGAGCAATGCCATCTCGCCGAAGACGTCGCCCGGGCCGAGCATCTCGATCGAGACCTCGTCGCCGTCCCCCTTGCGCTTGAGGACTCGTGCGGTGCCGGAGACGACGACGTAGAGGGCGTCGCCCGGCTCCCCCTCCTCCACGATCGAGCTTCCGAAGTCGAACGACTCGGGCTCGAAGCTCTCGACGACGAGCCTGCGCGCGTCTTCGGGCAGCGCCCTCAACATCGGCAGCTCGGCGAGGACCGCCGCGGCGCCGTCTAGCCGCAAGGTCTCAGGGCCGTTCATGCCACCGGATCCGCTCTCCGATCTCTGTGTCGATCGCACGCCGTCGCACCTCCTCCCGCACCCGAGTCTGCACCAACGGGTCATCGAGCGTCGGGACGCGCTTGTCGCGAACGGCCGCGAACACGAACACGTCACCGATCGCGACCGGGCCGACGACGTCGCCAGCGGTAGCGCCGAGGAGCGGCTGCGCGAGCTCGGGCGCAGCCTCCTCGAGCGACAGGGTTCGCTCGACGACCTGGACGCCGGCTCTGACGGCGATCTCGGGCAGCGACATGCCTTCCTCGGCGACGCAGAGCGCCGCTTCCCGGGCCATCCCTTCATCACGGAGCTCGAGAACGGTGCACTCGACCTGGACCCACTCCGAGCGGCGCGTCTCGAGAGCCCTTGCCGTCGCCTCCGGCGTCAGCAAACGTCTCGAGCGTTCCTCCGAGGCCTCCTCGACCTCGCCAAGCGAGCTACCCGGCAAGACCCCCACGGCATCGGCGGAGGCGAGCTGGCCGGCGAGCTTCCAGGCCCATTCGCCCAGCGCTCCCGAGCAGACCGTCTCCGGCCAGAGGGCGTCGGCGACACGACCCGGATCCGGCGGATATGAGGCGATCGACTCCTCGAGCCGACCGTCGAGCCCCGCTCGGGCCAGCGCGCGGCGACAGTACTCGAGCCAATCCGCGTGCGCGAGCTCCCAGCGCGCGAGCCACGCCTCCATGTCCTCGGCCGCGAGCAGCTTGTGCTCGTGGCGATAGCGCTCGTCCTCGGCCTCGACGTCGGCCTCGCCGACCGGAAAACGATCCAGGGCGGCGATGCCCTCCGCAGCCTGCCGTTCGAGAGCGTCGAGGTCACCCCAGTGGCAACCCGCCTCGAGGACGTCCTGCCAGCGGTAGATACGGCCGGCGATCGAGAACACGGGCCGCTCGAGGACGGATCGCGGCGCCGCGCTCACAGCCGGCCTCGCCGATCGAATAGCGCTGTCAGGTTGCACCAAGCTAAGCAACGATTGTCCCCCTGTTTGATGCTTTTCGTCAATGCTCATGCCCCCAAAAAAGGTCGCGGTGTTGTCGCGCGCGGCTAAAGCGTTGTAGTGTCCCCACAGACGCTCGAGAGGATGAGGAGGTGAATCTTGTGAGCGAGCAGGACAAGGAGATCCGCGATCTCGACCTTTCCGACGAGGAGGGCGAGGACGTCAAGGGCGGAGTCAAAGGACCGATGCCACCCTCGCACATGCCGCCGGGCAAGCCTGCGGTGAAGTCCCCAGGCACTGCAACCGGAAGTGCGCCACCTACTTCGGCGATCCCGAAGTCCCCGAAGGGACCGGGTCGATTGCCCCCTGGTAGCTAGATACACCTTGCGATCGCCGGGTGACCAAGTCTGGCGTTGAGAGGCGGGCGTTTTCGAGCGTCCGCCTCTCTGTTTTTTGGGCTAGTGACGATCGAGGCGACGTCGCCTGCGCCGCCGAAGCCCGCGCTGCGGCCCGCAGGCTCCTCCCGCAGGCTCCTAGTAGTTGCGCGGTTGGGCCGACTGCACCACGTCGACGGGGTCGAAGGCGCGTGTGTCGTGCCCGGTACCCCCGAAGATGACGTCCCGAACTCCGTCCCTCGCAGGGAAATAATCGTTGGCCCGCCCCCCGTACAGCCGATCATGGCCGCTACCGCCGATTAGGACGTCGTCCCCACCCTTTCCGTAGATCCGGTCGTTACCTGCCCTGCCGTAGATGAGATCGCCCCGGCTCGTTCCTCGGATGATGTCCGCTCGTGCGGTGCCGCGGACGACGCAGGGACGGGGGTCGGGCAGGGGTGCCGGGCGCCGCCACACCGGATTGAATGCCGGAAGGCCGCCGGTACGGACAACGTGCTCGCCTGTGCCGTCAGGCCTGATCACGGCGAGCCGGTACGACCTCCGTGCCCGCGTAAACGCGATCATGCTGCCGTCGGGCGACCAAGCAGCATCACCTCGGAAGCCCTGGGCGTCCTGGGCCAGAAGGTGCGCCCCGCTGCCGTCAGCTTGCAGCACTTCGAGAGTATGGGCGACGCTGTCAGCGTCGAACGACCCGAAGTAGGCAAGTTGCCGGCCGTCGGGCGACCACGCGGCGGGGCCGACGCTGCCCTCGACCAGAAGGTGGGCGCCGCTGCCGTCGGCCTTCGCGACTCCGAGGCCTGCCCAATTGCGATGTCTGTACGCGAGGTAGGCGAACTGCCGGCCGTCGGGAGACCAGACGGCGGCCGCGGCCGAATCGATGAGTTTCGACCGGTGTGTCCCGTCTGCATCGGCGACGTAGATCGCCGGGACCCAGAAAGGCGACCACTCGGATTGTGTTCGAAGTGGCGACCACACGACGAAGAGAATCCGGTCCTGGGGCGACCATGAGCCGCCCGAGACGTACTCTCCGTCGACGCCGAGACGGTGCCAGCCTCCACCGTCAACGTTCTCTACATAACTGGTCTCCACCCAAAATCCGGACCAATGAAGGATGAGCTGGCTCCCGTCGGGAGACCATGCGACGACGTTGCCCGATCCTCTCCCCGCCCCTCGCGTGAGGTTCCGGGAATCCCTCCCCGCGGCATCGGTGACGAAGACGTCACCGAGATGGTCCTGCCCGGGATTGTCGTCTCTGCGGGTGAAGGCAATCAATCGGCCGTCCGGCGACCAGGCCTGACCCACGTTGTCGTGTGGGTCGCTGATTCGAAATGTGTGTCCGCGCAGGTCGGTCGCGCACAGGCCCCTGTAAATGGTCTGTTCGGCATGACCGCGCGTGATGGGACCAACCTCGAACGTGAGCAGAGGCCGCCCGGCGGTCGGCGTCGTGGCGGCGGCGGCCGAAGTGATCGCAACTGTGGCGACGAGAGCAACCGCGGACCCAAGCCTGCGCATGGCGCCGACACTACTTTCCGCTTGTCAAGACGACGTGAGGATTCCTGGAAGATTTCAGGAGCCGGCCGCGAGGTGCCCCCCTCACTCTCGGTTTCCTGACGCGTCGCTCCGTGCCCGTATGCGAGCGGAACATTGCTGGGTCGCAAGGGCCGCTCGCAGGAGGGTGCGGAGCGGCGCGAGGCTTCCCGCGGAGCCCGGCTCTGCCGGGCGGGAGCGGGAAGCCGGTCAGGGTGGGAGCCGGCCGTGAGGTGCCCCCTCACTCACTCTCGGTTTCCTGACGCGTCGCTCCGTGCCCGTATGCGAGCGGCACAGTGCTGGGTCGCACGGGCCGCTCGCAGGAGGGTGCGGAGCGGCGCGAGGCGTGGCGCGGAGCCGGGCTCTGCCCGGCGGGAGCGCTACGCCGGTCAGGGAAGCGAGAGCGGATGAAGGGGCTCGAACCCTCGACCTTCTGCATGGCAAGCAGACGCTCTACCAACTGAGCTACATCCGCGAGTCACCCGAGTATAGCCACGGTTTTCACGCGCCACTCGCGTCCAGGGCCTCGTTCACGAGCCGGTCGGCGAGCTCGTTGTGCTCGCGGCGGACGGCTGTGTACGTGACCTTGCGGATGCCGTCCTCAAGCTCGTTCGCTTCGCTCCAGAGCTCCCGTAGCGCCTCGTTCTTCACCTTCCAGTCGCCGCGCATCTGGTGGACGAGGAGCTCGGAATCGGAGATCACTTCGAGCTCGTCCACCTGGAGCTCGGCGGCCTTTCTCAACCCCTCGACGAGCGCGCGGTACTCGGCGACGTTGTTCGTGGCGACGCCGATCGCCTCCCCGTGAGCCGCCAGCACCGTGCCGTCCTCGGTCTCGAGCACGTAGCCGTACGCGGCGGGACCGGGATTGCCCCGGGAGCCCCCGTCAGTCGAGAGGCGAGCCTTCATGCGAGCGGGTAGAGGTCGAAGGCCGGCTCCTCGTACGGATGCGCCTCACGGAGGGCGCGGACGATCTCGGCCTCGCGCTCGACCGGGTAGACCGTCTCGAGGCGCAGCTCGGGGACGCGCTCCTCGCGACCGCGCTCGCCGACGGTGGGCGCAGTTTCCTCGCCTGCAAAGAAGGTTCCCGTCCCCTCGGTGTACCAGGAGCACCGCTCGTAGTCGCCGATCCGGCCAGCCCCTGCGGCGAAGACTGCGTCGCGCACGGCGTCAAGCGCCTCGGGCGGGACGAAAACAACCAGCTTGCGATTCACATCCTGACTCTCACATAAAGCGTTGCGCCATTGATCCCCACCCGCGAGTGTGGTTCAGTCGCTCGGACCAACATGGGAGGCAACGCATGAGCACAAACGCCAGCGGCAACACCGGCCCTCTCGGCCAACCGCGCGGAATCGGCTTCGGAATTCTCTTGTTCATCATCACCCTCGGCTTCTACGGCTGGTACTGGGTCTACAAGACCCAGGAGGAGATGAAGCAGCACACAGGCGAAGGCCTCGGCGGGGTTCTGGGCCTCGTTATCTGGATTGTCATCAGCGCGGTCAGCGCGTTCGTCATTCCGTCGGAGATCGGGAAGATGTACGCGAAGGACGGGCAGCAGTCGCCGGTCACCGGCTGGACGGGACTGTGGCTCTTCCCGTTCGGGATCTTTCTCATCCCCGCGTTCGTCTGGTTCGTGAAGGTGCAGGGCGCCCTCAACCGGTACTGGGAAGCGAAGGGTGGGGCAGCGACCGCCTAGTCGGTGTCGATCTGGGCGCGCTGGAGCTTGCCCGAGTAGTCGACGTAGATCGACTTCCACTCGGTGAAGAAGTCCAGCGCGGCCTGGCCCGCCTCGCGGTGACCGTTGCCCGTGCCTTTGACGCCGCCGAACGGTAGGTGCACCTCGGCGCCGATCGTCCCGGCGTTGATGTACGTGATGCCCGCATTCAGGTCGCGCATGGCGCGAAACGCCTTGTTCACGTCGCCGGTGAAGATCGAGGACGAAAGCCCGTACTCGATCCCGTTCGAGACCCGGATCGCCTCGTCCAGGTCGCGCACCTTGATGACGGCGACGGTCGGCCCGAAGATCTCCTCCTGGGCGATCCGCATCCCGGGATCGACGTCGCCGAAGATCGTCGGCCGGTAGTAGAAGCCCTTGTCGAGCCCATTGCCGGAGGCGACCTCGCCGCCGGTCAGCAGCGTCGCGCCCTCGTCGCGGCCGATCGTCGTGTATGAGTGGATCTTCTCGAGCGCGGACTGGTTGATCACGGGCCCGACGTCGGTGTCCTCCTCCCAGCCCACGCCGAGCCGGAGCTTCTCGGCCGCAGCGACGAGCCGCGAGACGAGGGCGTCGTAGACCGCCTCGTGCGCGATCACGCGACTCGCAGCGGTGCAGCGCTGGCCCGAGGTGCCGAACCCCGACCAGATGATCCCGTCGACGGCCAGGTCGAGGTCGGCGTCGTCGAGCACGATGATCGCGTTCTTGCCCCCAAGCTCGAGGTGGACGTGCTTCAGGCGATCCGCCGCGTCCTTCGTCACCTGGACGCCGGTCTCCCGCGAGCCCGTGAGCGTGATCACCGGGACGTCCGGATGCGTGACGATCGCGTGGCCGACCTCTCCCCCGCCCCCGTGCACGACGTTGACGACCCCGGCCGGCACGCCCGCCTCGTCCAGCAGCTCCACGAAACGCTCGCCGAGCGCCGGCGTGTCGGTTGCGGGCTTGAAGACGACGGTGTTGCCGCAGACGAGCGCAGGCAGGATCTTCCAGGAGGGGATCGCGATCGGGAAGTTCCACGGCGTGATCACGCCGACGACGCCGATCGGCTGGCGCACGCTCATGTTGAACTTGTCGCGAAGCTCGGACGGGGTCGTCTGCCCGAAGAGCCGCCGGCCCTCACCGCCCATGTAGTAGGCCATATCGACGGCCTCCTGGACGTCCCCGCGCGCCTCGGGCAGCACCTTGCCCATCTCGCGCGCCATCAGCTGCGCCAGGTCCTCCTTGCTCTCGGCAAGGAGCTGTCCGAAGCGGAAGAGGATCTCGCCGCGCCTCGGCGCCGGCACGAGCCGCCAATCCTCGTACGCCTCCTTCGCAGCGGCGACCGCTCGGTCGACGTCCCCGGCGCCCGAGCGCGGGAAGACGCCGATCGTCTCGCCGTTCGCGGGGCTGGCGCTCTCGAAGGTCTCGCCCGAGGCGGCGTCGACCCACTCACCGGCGATGTAGTTCTGAAAGGTTTTCGCGCCCAGGATGGCCACGGCGCTGATACTAGTCGTCGGCCTGCGTGCCCTCGGTCTCGAGGAAGGTGCCCGGGATGCGCGGACGGCGCCGGTCGCGTATCTCTCGCTTCCCCCCGGACTCCCGGCCCGTGCGGCGATCGGGGCCGTCGCGGCGTTCGAGGATCACAGTCACGTTCGGGTTGTCCTTGTAGTACTCGATCATCTTGGAGAAGAGCTCGTCCTCGAGCTCTCGCGGGATCACGCAATAGATCATCTGGCTTGGATTGTAGGGACGCCTACAGCCGGGCGATCTCGGGCACGACCCGGCCGTCCGGGTCGACACGCGCGTTCCACGTCCTGAACGACGGCTCGAGCTCTTCCAGCTCGTGGCCGCGCTCGGCCAGGCGGACGGGCTGGGCCGAGTCGAAGAGGACTCGGTACTGGTACCAGGAGATGTCCCAGGCGACCGTGACGACGACCTCGGTGTTTACGCCCGAGAGCGGCACGACGCTCGCGTGCGGCTTGCCCAGGCTCTTGCCGATGCCCCCGACGGTACGCCGGTACGGGCTCGCGTTGAAGAGATCTGCCGCCTCGACCATCGCGCGCTCCGGCTCCGAGAGGCGGCGCAGGATCGGCTCGGGCGCCAGGGTCTCTTCCGGTGCCGCCCGGCGAGGATCGAGAAACGCGCCGAGGTTGAAGCGCCGCCGTCGGGGCTCGTGCTCGAAGGTCGGGGTCGTCGGGCTGCCCTCCTTCACCCACCCCTGCTCGGCCGCGATCTCCTGGCAGAGCGGGCAGACGTCGACGAAATCGTCGCCGCCGGGAGAGAACCGGGTCGTGCGCTCGCCGACGAGGAGCGTCCGGTCGCAGATCGCGCAGACCTGCGCGACTGCCATTCGTGAAGACCGCATGGCGGCGACTATAGCCCAGCCCTGGCGCCTGTTCGCGCTGCTAGGCTCCGCTAACTGTGTTTTACATTGTAATTCACGGGAAGCGGACATGACGGGGCGCATGCGGCCCAGAGGCGTACGTTCGCGCCGCCGCGTCGGGCCCGGGCGCTGGCACGTCCGCGCGCGGCTCGAGCGTTTCACCGAGCCCGCCGTCCTCCTCGTCCTCCGCGACAACCCGGGCCACGGGTACGAGCTGCTCGTGGAGCTCCAGACGCTGATGCCCAACGAGCGGATCGACATGGGCAATCTCTACCGCATCCTCCGCTCGCTCGAGCGCGAGGGACTCGTCACCTCGACCTGGGACGAGGAAGCCCCAGGGCCCGCGAAACGGGTCTACGTCATCACTCAGTCGGGCCGGCGAGTGCTCGCACAGTGGGTCGAGGCCTTCAAGAAGATCGAGCAGCAGATCAGCGCCTTTTCAAAGCGTTACGCAGAGGGAAGGGGGTGAACATGCATCACGGACACAGACGTTTTCGCGGCCGCGGTGTCGGCCGACGCTGGTACGAGCCCGAGCGCGTTCTCGAACGCCTCGAGGAGTATCAGCGCGATCTCGAGCAGGAGCTCGCAGACGTCGCGGATCTGATCGGCCGGCTGAAGCAGGAACAGACGGAAGCGGTCAAGGTCTAGGAGCACTCAAGCAAGAGGCGGAAGCTCGAGCTTTCGCCTCTTCGCGCTCCCTACACCTTCGCTTCCTCGCGCTCCCTCTTGGTCTCTTCGATCAGCTTCTCCGCGACGTGGCTCGGCACCTCGTCGTAGCGCAGGAACTGCATGTGGTAATCGCCGCGCCCGCCGGTCATCGACGTCAGGGCCTGGCCGTAGGTGAGCATCTCGGCCATCGGCGCCTCGGCCTTGATGTGCGTCATCCCGCCGGTGGGCTCCATTCCCTGCAACCGCCCCCGGCGCGAGTTGAGATCGCCGTTCACGGCGCCGACCGTGTCGTCAGGGACGGTCACGTCGACCTCCATGATCGGCTCGAGCAACACCGGGTCAGCCGCCTCGTAGGCCTGCTTGAAGGCCATCGAGCCGGCGATCTTGAATGCCATCTCCGAGGAATCGACCGTGTGGTACGAGCCGTCCACGAGCCGGACCCGGACGCCTTGCACCGGCGCACCGGCCAGCTCACCCTGCTGCATCGCCTCCTGGATTCCCTTGTCGACCGCGGGCCGGAAGCTCTGCGGGATGACCCCGCCGACGATCTTGTCCTCGAACTCGTAGCCCGTGTGCCCTTCCAGCGGCTCCAGCACGATGTGACAGTCGCCGAACTGGCCGCGGCCACCGGTCTGCTTCTTGTAGCGCCCGTGGCCCCTGGCCTCCTTGCGGATCGTCTCGAGATAGGGGACGCGCGGCTGTCGCAGGTCGACCTCGACGCCGAAGCGGCGCTTCAGGCGGTCGACGGCGACCTCGACGTGCATCTGGGTCATCCCTGAGAGGAGCTGCTCTCCCGTCTGCTGGTCGCGCTCGAGGTGGAGGGTCGGATCCTCCTCGCTCAGGCGGCGAAGCGACGTGGCCACCTTCTCCTCGTCGCCCTTGGCCTTGGGCGTGATCGCAAAGCTCATCACAGGCTCGGGGAAGTCGAGGCTCGGCAACTCGACGTCGCGGTCGGCGTCGAGCAGCAGGTCTCCGGTTCTGACGTCCTTGAGCTTGGAGACGGCGCCGAGGTCGCCCTCGCCGAACTCGTCCGCCGGCTCGTGGTCCTTGCCCTGGAGCGTGAGCAGCTGGCCGACGCGCTCCTTGTCGTGGGTGCGCACGTTCGTGAGAGTCGAGTCCGAGCCGATCCGGCCGGCGAGCACGCGGAAAATGTTGATGCGGCCCGCGAACGGGTCGGCGACGGTCTTGAAGACGAAGGCTGCGTTCTGCGCGCCTTCGATCTGGATCGGCGCGCCCTTCTTGGCAGGCGACGGGATGCCCTCGACCAGCAGGTCGAGCACGGCGGTCGTGCCGAGGTTCTTCGTCGCGACTCCGCACGCGACCGGGAAGAGCTCGCCCTTGGTCACGGCTGTCTTCATGGCAGCGGCCACCTCGTCGGGCGAGAGCTCCTGCCCGTCGAGATAACGCTCCATCAGGCCCTCGTCCGTCTCGACCACGGAGTCGAGCAGCTGGGTGCGGTATTGCTCGACCTCGTCGACCAGCTCGGCGGGGATCTCGCCCGGCTTTCCCTCGCGTTCGCCCTCTGGGCTCGTGTACGCCGTCATGTGCAGCAGGTCGACGATCCCGCTCACCTCGTGTTCGACGCCGATCGGGAGATGAATCGCCACGCATTGCGAGCCGAGCTGGGCGCGCAGCTGCTCGAGGGTGCGGTAGAAGTCCGCGCGCTCGCGGTCGAGCATGTTGACGAAGACGACGCGCGCGAGGCCGAGCTCCTCGGCGCGGTGCCAGTTGCGCGCGGTCTGCACCTCGACCCCCATGACGCCGCTGACCGTGACGAGCGCGCCCTCGACGACGTGCAGGGACGAGATTGCGTCGCCCTGGAAGCTCGGCTCGCCCGGCGTGTCGATGAGGTTGATCTTCCGGCCCTGCCACTCGAGGTGGCACAGGGCCGCCGAGATCGACATCTCGCGCTGCTGCTCGTCCTCGTCCCAGTCGGAGACGGTCGTACCCTGCTCGACGACGCCGAGCCGGTTCGTCGCGCCTGCCTGGAAGAGCATTGCCTCGACGAGCGAGGTCTTGCCCGTGCCTCGGTGACCGACGACGGCGACGTTGCGGATCTTTCCGGGCTCGACTGCGGACATGCGGGGGCTCCTCCTGGGCTGGTTTCAGTCGATCTTAACGAGGCATCCGCAGTTGAAAGAACGTCACGGTTCCGGAGCGAAGCCGTCACCCACGCGCGCGCTTCTCCTCGCTACGCTCGCAGCGGGGAGGAGGCTGGGTGCACCTTGAAATGGGCTACTCGACCGGTTCGCGGGCCGGAACGCCGCCGAGATGGGCCTTCAGGCGCAGGACCGCCTTCGTGTGCAACTGCGAAACGCGCGACTCGGTCACGCCGAGCACCTCGCCGATCTCGCGAAGCGTCAGCTCCTCGTAGTAGTAGAGCGTGACCACGAGCTTCTCCCGCTCGGGCAGCCGTGCGATCGCCTCCCCGAGCGCTTCCTTGAGCTCGGTCTGGGCGAGGGCAGACTGCGGCTCCGGTCCCTGGGTGTCCTCGATCGTGTCGATGAGGGCAACCTGGTCGCCGCCCGACGATGAGATCGTCCAGAGCTCGTCGAGCGCGCCGATCGACGAGCGAGAGATCTCGGTCAAGCTCTCCTCGAGCTCCGAGGTCTCGATCCCGAGCTTGCCCGCGATCTCGTCGTCGGTCGGCGCGCGGTGCAGCTTCGCTTCCAACTCGGCGATCGCACGCTCGATCTGGCGCGCCCGCGCCCGCACCGATCGCGGCACCCAGTCCAGCGCGCGCAGCTCGTCGATGATCGCGCCCTTGATCCGCGCGATCGCAAACGTCTCGAACTTGACGTCGCGATCGGGGTCGTAGCGCTCGATCGCGCCGATCAACCCCAGGAGCCCGTAGGAGACGAGGTCGCCCTCGTCCACGTGCGCCGGCAGCCCGCTCCCGAGGCGCCCGGCGACGTACTTGACAAGTGGCGCGTACGTCAGGATCAGCCGGTCGCGCACGCCCTGGTCGTGAGTCTTCTGAAAATCCTGCCAGAGGCCCTGGGTGTCATCCGTCTGCGCCACGCTTAGAGAATACGGGCCTTCACGACGAAATCCTCAGCGGGCACGTCTCATCAGGAGCGCGCGGAGCCCGAAGCTGCCGATCCAGAGCGCGAGCGCAGCCCCTGCGAGGGCGATCACCCAGACGCCCGCCACGACGGCCGCGTAGGCGATGCCGGCAAAGAGAACGGCGAGAAACAGGAAGAGCGTCCCGAGCGCACGACGCTGACGAGCGGCCACGGGCGCGACTCTACTGCCCGGGAAGACCGCCAGTACAATCGGTCAGCCGAACCTAGGGGCGTAGCTCAATTGGCAGAGCACCGGTCTCCAAAACCGGGGGTTGCAGGTTCGAGTCCTGCCGCCCCTGTTGATAGCAAAAAGCCCTGCAAGCGCGTAGCTTTTCACGTGGCACTATAGAGGGAGAATCAGGCCGGCTCGGCGGCGCTTGTGCCCGAACTTGTGCCCACGTCAGCGAAGACGCGAGCGCCCAGCTTCTCGGCCTCTTCGCGGAACGACTCGCCCGCGAGGTCGATGTAGAGCTGGGTTGTAGCGAGGTCCGCGTGGCCTGCACGGGCCATCAGAGCGGCGGGCGAGATCCCGGCGGCCGCCCCGTTGGTTATCGACGTGTGCCGGCCGTCGTGGAACGGCCGCATCGTCGTCTCGATCTTCGCCTTCGCGAGCGCGGATTTGAGCGTCTCCGCGTAGCGCTTGTGGTCGAGCGGCCCGCCCGTCTGCGGATTGCAGAACACGAGCTCGTCGTCGCCCGCGTACGACGTGCGCCCCCTATGATCGAAGAGCTCGCCCGCGAGCACGGACTCGAGCGCGATCTTGAGCCGATCTCACGTGACCTGACCTGATCGGGTATACGGCTGCTCGTGGTGCGACATCAACTCGCCGTGCCGCTCCGAGCTCACACGCGCGGAGGGGGATGCGCGCGCGAAGGGAACCCCCGCACGTAAAGCTCGACCGGCTCCGGCAGTCGCCGGGCCGGGGAGGCGCCCTCTTCGCCGGGAAGCTCGAAGAAGAACGTCGACCCCTTCTCGTCGTTCGCCTCGATCCAGATGCGACCCCCCATCCGGTCGATGAGCTCGTTGCAGATGTAGAGGCCGAGCCCCGTGCCTCCGACGCCACGCGTCATCTGTGGATCGAGGCGGAAGAACTTCTCGAAGATTCGTCCCTGCTCCTCGGGCGGGATCCCCAAGCCTTCGTCCTTCACGTGGAAGCGGACCTCGGTATGACTCGGCTCGACTCCGACTTCGATCCGCCCCCCGTCGGGCGAGTACTTGATCGCGTTCTCGACGAGGTTGACCAAGACCTGCCTCACCTTGTCCCGGTCGGCCGCGACCTGAGGGACGTCGTCCCCCGCGATCACTTCGAGCGAGATCTCCGGCGGTGCGTGGGCGCGCGTGGCTTCGACGACGCGTTCTGCGACTTCGACGCCATCGAAGGGCTCACTTCCCAGATCGAGCCGCCCCGCATCGAGCTGATTGGCGAGCAGGATCTCGTTCACGATCCGGCCTAGGCGCTCGGATTCGTCGGCGATCATGGAGACGAACCGGTCGCGGCCTCCTTCGTCGAGCGCGAAGTCATGACGCAGGAGCGTCTGGGCGGCGCCGTAGACGGCGGCGAGTGGAGTACGAAGCTCGTGAGAGGCCGTTGCGATGAAGTCGGCCTTGAGCTCTTCGAGGTGGCGGATTTCGGTCAGGTCGCGGAAGGCGTAGACCGTGCCGCCGTAGAACTCGACACCAGAGATCGAGATCCAGCGTTCGCCCTTCGCCGTCTCGATCGGGATCACGACCTCCGGGCGCGCGGGGTCGGGAGTCGCTGCGACCGGGATCGAGTCGACCGCCTCCTGCCAGCCGGGAATCGCCTGAGCCGCGGAGTGGCCGACGACGTCCGCGGCGCCGATCGAGGTCATCGCCTCGGCGGCTGGGTTCCACACGCGAACCGTCCCACCGCGGTCTAGGAGCAGGACGCCGTCCGCGACATGGGCCAGGACGCGGGCCGCGTCCGCGCGTTCCTCGACCTCGCGATAGAGCCGGGCGCGGTCGATCGCGAGGGCAATGCGGCCGGCGAGATCCTCGGCCAAAGCAAGGTCGTCCGCGCCGTACACATCACGTGACTCTGTTCGCGCGAGGGTCAGGGCGCCGAGCGATCGCTTGCGCGTTCGGAGCGGGACGCACACGGCGGAGCGGACCTTGGTAGCGCCGAGGAGCTGTGAAGTCTGCTCTCTATTCGAGCTCTCACCGCCAAGCGCGGGAACGATCTGGGGCGCTCCTGTGTCGACCACGGCCCGCACCGCAGCGTCCGGTTCCTGATCGGGCCCGCTGCCGACGTCGTGCTTCAACAGCTCGCCGCGCGCCACGGCGAGTCGCCGCAACGCGCTCCCTTCCTCGACGACGTCCACCACGCACCAATCCGCGTAGTCGCGGACCACCAGCTCCGCCACTCTCTGGATGGCGCTCTTGTCGTCGAGCGATGAGGACAGAAGCTGGCCAGCCTCGCGCAGGAAGTCGAGGCGCCGTTGCCGTTCAACCGTGCGGGAAGCAGCCGCCCGCTCGGCCGCCAGCAAGCGCTCGCGGTCGTCGTCGGCCCGTTTTCGCTCGCCGACGTCGAGGAGGAAGGTCTGCGTATAGAGCGGTTCGCCGTGCGCACCGCGGATCGTCATCGCCTCTTCGCGGACCCAGACGATGCCGCCGCCGCGCGAGATCAGGCGGTACTCGTCTTGCATCGGCGTCGCGCCGTTCGTGGCGGCCTTGTCGCGCCGTGAGAGAACACGCTGTCGATCTTCGGGGTGTAGGAGCTTCGAAAAGAGCTCCGCGTCGTCGCGCCACTGGGCAGCCGGGTAGCCGAGCATCTCTTCGATCTGCGGACTGATGTACAAAACCGAGCTGCGGTCGCCGGGCGCCGACAGCCAGGTCACGAGGGGAAGACCCTCGGCGAGCGCTCGATACTTCTTCTCGGCTTGCTCCAGCTCCTCGCGGGCTCGCAGCCCCTCCGTAACGTCCGAGATCACCGCACATGCGCCGACAACGCGCCGGTCGTCCGAAATCGGCGACAGCGAGAGTGAAACGAACACCGCGCTTCCGTCCTTCCGCCGTTGGACCAGACGGTCGAGGTCCTCGCGTTCGCTCTTCCACAGGCGTTCGAGCGCCTCGAGAACCTCGCCGGCGCTCGTCTCGCGCGCGAGCAGCGCGATCTCCTTTCCTGCGACTTCGTCCGCCGTATAACCGTAGATCTGTTGCGCCCCGTGACTCCAACCCGCGATCCTTCCGTCGAGATCGAGCTCGACGATCGCCTGCGAAGAGTTGTCGCGCACAGCGTCGAGCTCGCTGCCGGCGAGCCGACGGTCTCGTACTGTCCGTCGAAGGCCGTCGCCGGCGAGGCCGGCGCCGATCCCGATGCCAAGCCACACGGGCAAGGCGAGCAGAACTCTCGCTTCCTGATTGGCAGCGAACGCGAAGAACAGCGCCCAGCCCGCAACGGCGACGAGAATGCCCGAGCGAGGACCGACGGCAAACGCGACGGTGGCCGCGACGAGAATCGCGAGCGCGGCGGACAGCTCCGGCAAATCCACCAGCGCGAAGGGAACCGTGGCGGCGGTCTCGAGAAGCAGGCCGACCGCGACCAGGAGCCAGGGCGGGGCTCTGAGCGACTTGGCTTTAAGCATGGGCGACGGCGGGCAGATTAGCTGTGTCGTCCAACTCTCGGGTGGACCAGTTCGCGGAGATGGTCCATCCCCCTGCTGCCTGAGTCCGAAACGCGCTGCGTGACGGTATCGGCAAGAGATTTTCCGCCATGATTCTCGAGAACGGCGTGCCCCGTACGATGGATCCGTGCCGGGCCCTCCGTCGTTTCCTCCCGCCGTCGTGACGCGATCAAAGCGAACGAAGCTCGTCGAGCAGTTGGGGCCGTTGCCTAGAGCGTTGCGCCACTCCGTCAGCTAGACAGGCCCGGCCCTACGGCGCAGCCTCTAACACGTTTTCAAGCCCAGGGCGACGGCCAAGTCATCCATCGCCCGTCGAGATCACCGAGTTCATCGTCCGCGACCCCACCATCGAGGACCGTCTTAAGCGGAGCACACGGTTCGCCAGCGGCAGCGGGCAACTCAGAGTCGCCGGGCGTCGTCTCGGGCCAGCATCGCCTCGATCTCGCGGGTGAACCTCTCGTCTCGAGCGCTTCCCGCCTCAAGCTGCGGATCGCGTTTGTGCTCTCGGCCGCTTTGCGACGGTCTTCGCTCGTGAGCACGTGCGCCGGGTGCCCGTTCTTGAGGAGGTACGGCTGGGACTCGTTCTGGGCACTCTGATTTGGCTTATTTTGCGCCCCGGCAAGGGGGCTGCAGGCGCTCGGGTAGAAGTATGGGTTTCCACTGCGCCTGAGCCGGTGAGGGGGACGCAGGGTTCGACGTCAACGGGCTTGTGACGGTCGACTTGGACGGGTTTAGGCAGGTGCCAGAGCGTCGACGTTGCACCTCGAAGGCGCCGATGTCGACCCTGCCGTTGACGATCCGCGGGTAGCCCGGGCCGCGCTGGTCGGTGATGAGGCCGGCAGCCGCGGCGTTGTCGCCGGCGTCGATCGCGACGCTGCCCGGGCCGAGCGCGATTGTCTGCGTGGGGCCGCCGTTGTCTCCGAGCGGGCCGAGGTTCAGGTCGGCGAGACCGACCTGCAGGAAGCCCGGGCCGCAGGTTGGATCGTTTGACATGTTGCTTGTGCTCGAGGCGTCGAACGCACCCGAGCAGTTCCCGCCCTGGCTGCCGGCGATCATGGTGTTGTTGAGCGTCGCAGTGCCGTCGTTCGCGATCCCAGCACCCTCGGGGGCGGCGTTGCCGAAGAGCGTGCTGCTCGTGAGCGTGAGCGTGCCGGAGTTTGCGATGGCGCCGCCTGGTCCGCCATATGGGATCACCGCGGTGTTGCCGGCAAAGGTGCTGTTCGAGACGGTGAGCGTGCCGACGTTTTGGATCCCGGCGGCGTAGTCGGCGGTGTTCAGGGCGAAGGTGCTACCTCGGATCGTTCCCACGCCGATCATGTGGATGCCGGCACCGCTGATTGCGCTGTTGCCCGTGAAGGTGCTGTCTGTGACGGTTAAGGTCCCGAGACTTTCAATAGCCCCGCCCCCGTTCGCGTCGTTCCCCTCGAAGGTGCTGTGTGCGACGATGAGCGTCCCTTCGCTGGCGATGGCTCCGGCGTCCGAGGCGCCGTTCTCAGAGAAGATGCTGTTTGCGACGGTGAGCGTGGTTCTGTCCCGGCTGGAGATGGCCCCGCCTGACCCCTCGGTCGTGTAGTTGCCGACGAAGGAGCTGTTCGCGATGCTCAGGGTGGGGGCGATGTTGTGGATAGCGCCGCCCTCGCCGGCGCTGTTCCCGGTAAAGGTGCTGTCCCTGACCGCGAGCCTTCCGGCGTTGAAGATGCCGCCGCCGTGGTCTGCCTCGTTGTCGGCAAAGGTGCTGTTTTCGACACGCGCCCGGCCGCTGTTGTAGATGCCGGCTCCTAGCGTCAGGTTGCCATCGCCGTTACCGGAAAAGCTGCTGCGTCGCACCATGAGCGTGCCTTCAGCCGTATTCCAGATGCCGCCGCCATTTGCGAAGGTCTCTGTCTTGTTGCCCGACAGGGTGCTGTTCGAGACGTGGAGCGTGCCGCCGTTGAGGATGCCGCCGGCGTTCGCAGCGTCGCCGTCAGCGATGGTGAGCACGGCGAGGGTCAGCGAGGCGCCGGCACTGACCTCGAGGACACGCACCGCTCCTTGGCCGCTAACCACGATGCTCTGGCCGGAGCCGTCGATCGTGAGGTCGCTCGCGACGGCGGGCAGGGTGCTTCCCAGGTTGATCTGACCGCTGACGCTGAAGTCGATGGTGTCGGCGCGGTGGCCCGCGCTGCAGCCGCCCGCCACCGTGTCGGTGTTCGCCGCCGCGATCGCGTCGCGAAGCGTGCAGTCCGGGCCGCCCGTGCCGTCCGCAGTCGTGTTGACGGTGATCGTCGTGCTGGGGACCCGCGCGCTCGTAGCACTAGGCAAGATCAATACGCATGCGACGGCCGCCAGCCCGAGAGTGAGTTTGAGCTTCAGGGATGCCTCCTTTTAGCGGTTCCGTCCGGTCGCAAAATGGGAAGAGGAGGCGGACGGTTTGATGGGCTAGATCATCACCGTCTGTCACCACTTGGGCCGCTGCCGCCGAACGAAAACAATGTCTCACGGCGGGCTGCGGAAGTCAATGCGTCGAGTAGGCGAAGGGGCACCGGGGCGAGCCGAACGCTCAGCCTCGCCCTCCGTGTCAATGTGCTGGCGCGCCGCCCTGGCGCTGCGGCGTGTTTTTCCTAGCGGCTTGCCCACGAGATTTGGCCCCGTCTCCTTCGGGTGGACCGGCAAGTCGTCAGGCATGACCGTCGATCGTGAGACCGTCGAACCAGCGCCGCCTCGCTACGCCGCTCAGCAGTGGGCGATGTACCGCGGAGACGTCAACCGAGGCTTGAAGCCGACCCCGTACGTGCCCGCGGAATGCGGCTTCGACCGGAGCAAGGCATCAACGAGCTCGTGCTCGCGGGCGTTCGGACCAGGTGGAAAGGCCCGTGGCCACGGTAGTCGGGGTGGACGGCCGCGTCCGCGGACTGCGCGCCGAGAAGGGTTGTGTCGCCCAACCGAAGGCGGACGGGGTTCAGATGGAGCAGCCCGCGATCCGGGCCCCCGTCGTCACCCACCCAGATCCGGCCCGGGCCGTGCGGTTCCGCTCGACCTTCCATTCCCAGTAGGCCTCGGCCCATTTGCCGGCCAGTCGTCGATGCGCTCCCGAAGGACGGAGAGATCACCGCCACCCTGTCATCAGGCCGAAATCGCCGGCAGATCCTCGTGGCGTCGCTTTCACCTGGATGGATGGATACCTGAAAACAGCCCAATATACGTAAAGACCGCCCAATTCTACTGAAATCCGCACGATTCTGAAAAACCACCCCCAATTTCCTTCCAATTTACTGCACCTTTTACCTGAAGAAATTGCCCAATTCTGCTGAAAAACACCCAATTCTGAAAACTACCCAATTTCCTTCCCTTTTCTGCTTCTTAGTGCGATTGCTGCACGATCGAGTGGGCAATTTGCAGGGGTTTCCGCGCTTGTGTCGGACTCTATAAGCGCATGCCTTTCTGGCTTCCGCACATCTTTCGACGATCGCTGATTCCCCTGCGTGGGCGGGGGTTCCCATCCGGTATGCACTCGTTGGAAGGAGGTCCGGGTACCCGTGGCGGGCGTCCGGCGATCCCCCTATCGTGCTGTGGGTTGTTGAAGGTCGCCGCAAAGCTCGCCGGGGTCGTCGGGCTCCTCCTTCTCAGCGCCGGGGTTGCCGCATCGGCGTCGAGTAGCGACCGCTCGCCCCCGACGGCGCCGCGAATCGTGGGACCGCGGGCTACATCGAGCACGAGGCCCGCTTACAGCTTCTCCGCCACTGACCGCCAAACGGCTCGGTCGCGGCTCAGGTACCGCTGTGGCTTCGACACACGCCGGCTCCACACCTGCAGCGCGCGTTTCTCGCAAACGCTTGCCCTGGGCCGGCACCAGCTTCGGGCCCAGGCGGTCGACCGAGCGGGGAATCTGAGCCGGGTGACTTCGATCACGGTCGTAGTGTCGAGGGCTCAGGGGCAGGGAGGGTCAGGACAAGGGCGCGGGCACGGGCACGGGCGACCGCCACCGCCTCCTCCTCCGCCTCCGCCTCCGCCTCCACCTCCACCACCGCCACCGCCTCCGCCGCCGCCGCCACCGCCTCCGCCTCCGCCACCGC
>Ga0193695_1000015_pt1 | contig 71127 bp, 43 predicted proteins | sample L3s2metaG_FD_160568 | JGI IMG/M metagenome (GOLD analysis project Ga0193695, IMG submission 160568) | Soil microbial communities from a riparian zone of the East river system, Colorado, United States - L3s2 | ecosystem: Environmental > Terrestrial > Soil > Riparian zone | place: USA: East River... | reverse complement strand
TTCAAGGTAAAAGTAAAACTCGAAAAAGAGAATTATCTGAAATACTTGAAATAATTGAAGATAAGACAAAATATTTTAATAAAAAAAAATTAATATAAATACAGATTAAAAAGCGAAATAGTAAATAATTTATTTAAAACTTAATCCTTTTCAGAATAAATTTAAATAATATTAATAGCCCTCAGAGACTAGATAATTGAGCAAATATTTTAATAAAATAAATTATTTGATGATATAGTCCAAACTATTTTAGAAATAAATAGATTAATGCCTAAGGTAGCAAAATAAGTTGGCCATTAAATGTGGTCCGGTATCAATAATGTAACGATGGCCTCACTGTCTCTACAACTTGCTCAGTGAAATTGAATTACGCGTGCAGATGCGCGTTGCCTCCAGGGGGACGGGAAGACCCTATGCAGCTTTACTGTAGTTAGTTATCACATGGATCTAGAACAACTTTAGTTAATAGAAAATAGGCAAGTCGATAGACAAATACTGGAAACCTTAAAATTAAGGTTGGGTTTATGTTTACCTTAAAATTAAAAACAAAAGGGAGAGTTGACTAATTGGCAGTTTGACTGGGGCGGTCGTCTTTAATAGAGTAGCAAAGTACATCCAAATATTTATCATTAGGTTATTATAACCTAAATTATCTATTATTTATTAAATAATTTAATTAAGGATTATTTTTTAAATTGAAAACAGATAACTTATTCTCTTTTGTTTAATATTAAAATTTAATTCAAAAGAGGAAAGTAATAATTATTAATTATAAGCTACCAATATTTTATTATATATTTTTAGTTTACAACTATAAATTATAATAAGAGATTTAGTAGCCAAATTAATTAATTAACAAACAAAATAAAAACTTTCTCTTTAGCTTACCTTACATACGGAATATATATTCTTCATCTTATTTTATTCAATTAATTTAAGGGCAATATGAAGGTTAGTGATCCCTTTCTATTTTTTTCAATATTTTAAAATTAAATTTAAAACAAATGAAAGATGTGTTAGATCAGTGAAAATAAATATTCATTGTTTGAGCGGGAAAGGGTCAAGAGTTTGACTAAAAACAATAATATATAAAATTTTTTTAAAAGGTATAGCTAGATATTGAATGGAGATCAATCAACCTATGAAGGGTTGCGCAGAGTATAATGGCGGTAAGCATGCTTAACTGAAAGACCTAAAAGTCAAACAGATACGTAAGTAGGGCATAGTGACCCCTCGCTATAATATGGGATAGACGGGGATCAATTAATAAAAGTTACGCTAGGGATAAAATGTTAGTCCTCAAATATTGTAAAATATTTGTAATAAATTGGATGAATTGCAAAGATAACTTTAATTTATATACCAATAAAGTCAATTTGCAGCGAAGTTTATATTAGTATAATTAATATTTTTAATTTGATATAAAAACGTTCAACGACTAGGAAGTGAGTAATACTAAACAATAAACTTCCCAAGAGAATCCAACATCTTATTATAAATAAATATTATATAATTAATAGGGAATAGTTAAAAAATTTTAATTACTAAAATAGTTCTAATTTATCATTTAATTATTTATTGCTTTATAATTTTGTAAGAATTATTACTAATCAGTTTTAATTCTTAATATTTTTAATAAAATCAATAAATTATTTCTATGTAGATAAATTATTTTATGATTTTGATATTATTAAAAGAGAAGAGATTTAGAAATAAATCTCTCTCATATTTCAAAGATAGTGCGGGTATTACCCCCAAGACTTATCATTTAAAGTGATCAGTAGAGAAGATGAGGTCAAACTTGATCAATGATTTAATAAATCATTACAGAAATAACCAAAATTACTGAATATTTAATATTTTATTTAATAATTATCTATCCAGGTCTAAATTTATTATTATTTGCTGTTAGGCGCTATCATTTTTTTAATTTAATAAAAAAATTATATCAAATTTATTGAACAAAACAGGAAAAGCTCTAAGTTATTTAGGCGGAGGCTTAATCTTAATTACATTTGGACAAGGTATACAAAAGAATAATCTAAACAGATCAATTATTATTCAACTAGAAAAACAAGTACAATTGCAAGAAGATATAATAAATAAATTTGAAAAACAAAAAATAGAGGATTTTACTAATTTGTCTAGTAAGGGTTTAGATATTAATACTGATACAGACAAAGTATTGGCTGAAAGTAACAAAATATCAGAAATATCTACAAATTTAAATAGTACAAATTTAGAGCCTTATCAAATAGAAATTTTAAACAAAGATCTAAATCATCATAGTAGTCTTCTTTCAAAAGAAATTAATTCAAGTAATAAAAAATTAGAAGAACTAAACATATATATTCAAGATTTGTTTAAATCTAAGGATAATTTTGATGGTATGAATATTTTTACTGATTTTCAAAATTATTTATCTTCATTATCTAATGAAAAAATAGGAGCTTTAGGTCATATTTTAATTTCTATAGCTATTTTTTATTCAATACTTTCAATTGTGTTTATTTTTTATGGTGAAGTTTTAATTAGATATTATAATTTAGAAGAAAATTACCCTAAATTAGCTCGGTTTATCGAGTTAAGAAGAAAATTTCAACACTATTATTTTATCTTTAATATTTCTTTAATTAGTTTATCTTTATTGTTAATTATTTATGTTAATTATCTAGTATTTATAAATTAAAAATTTTATAATTAAAAAAAAAGATAAATTAAAATTGAGTTATTAGTATCTTTTGATAATTAGATTTTATACCGCAAATTTATTATTAGCAACTTTTTATTTAAAATTTTACACAACTAGGGATTTATTTGCATCCTTTGATATTTAAATATCATACAACACAACCCCCCTATTATTATTCTATTCTTTATTAAATTAAGATGAAGACATAGTCTGAACCATTAGGTGACTAATGGAAATAAAGAATAAAAAGCTTTATGATAACATAATTGAACAGGCTGATAGCCGACGAGAGTACACATTGTCTCGGCTGTTTGGCACCTCGATAGAAAGATGTCGCATAAATTAGAAATAATTTAAAGAAAAATTGGGTTAATTTCAAGGAACTCTTTAATTAAATAAAGACAATTTGAAGCGAAGCTAATTTCGACATTACTATTAAAAATGAAATTAGAACGTTCAACGACTATAGGGTGAGTTATGTCAACAATAATCCCTGCACGAAAGCCCAACAACTTAATTATTCTCATATAAATATAAATTTTTTAATTGTATATCTATAATATAATTAGTTTTTTCTTAATATAAGCTATAAATTTTTTTGTTTTTGTTGCTGCTAACATAATTTAATTTAAAAAATTTTTTTTTTAATTATAAATAAAAATGAAAAAAAGTTTAATTTTATTAAAAGAAATTAAAAACCATAGAGATGGTTATCATCTAAATTCTAAATATTGGCAAGAATGAAAAAAATTTTTACCTGCTTTATCTTCAGAATTAAGAGAAATAGCAATAGGAATGGTACTAAGTGATGCTTGTATGTACAAAAAAAGTAATCATGCTTTAATTAAATTTGAACAAGGTTATCTTCAAGAAGAATTTTTACTTCATTTATTCTCTATTTTTAAAATTTACTGTTTTATGATTAAACCTGGTAACCGTATAGAATTAACTGGGGAAAGAAAAGGTTTAATTAAAAGCCTTTGGTTTAAGACTTTTTCACATTCTAGCTTTGATGATATTTGGGAATTATTTTATATAAAATCTTCGGATAATAAATATCCTATTAAAATAATACGAGAAGGTTTAATTTTAGATCATTTAACTGATAGAGGTTTAGCTTTCTGGATTATGGGAGATGGATCTTTACAGAAAGATAAAAAAACAATGATTCTTCATACTCAAAGTTATAATCAAAATGAAAATATTATCTTAAGTAAAGAGTTAAATAAAAAATTTAGTTTTAAGAGTGAAGTTATTTTACATAAAAAAAAATATTTTGTTATAAAATTTCATTCTGAAGATGGATTAATATTACACAATTTAATTAAACCATATATACATAAGAGTATGGCTTATAAGATACCTATATATTTATAAATTTGCACGAGTATTTAATTAAATATAATTAAATATATTAATAGATTTAATTAAGAATAATTATATATAATTAATTACTAAAATATTATAAAGCAAAGCCCCTTTTTATTTAATTTATGCTTTATTAGAGCATATAAAATTAATGGTTTAATTATTATGATTAAAATATTTTAATCTTTAGGATAGGGGAATATTTATAAATATATAAGATAAATTTTATAATATAATAAGTTGATGACATAGTCTGAACCAATTTGTGAAAATTGGAAATTTAGGATAAAGAGCCTAAGTGATAACATATATGGTCGACTCATCCTATCCTCTGGGGGAAAAAGCTTGGAAGGGTTCGGCTGTTCGCCGATTAAAAGGGTACGTGAGTTGGGTTCTCACTCTAAAAATAAAATTAAAATAAAGAAATTAAAAATAAAGAAATAAAAAAAGAATAAAAGTATGAAAATTACAAAAATAAATTTAAAAAATATCGGTATTAATAATATCATTAACAAGAACAAATTTGGGATACAATTACCATTAGAGCTTAAATCTATATTTATTGGTATTATGTTAGGGGACGGAAGCTTGTATAGATCTTCACCTACATCTAATGTTAGATTTGAAATGAGCTTTGGTCAAAATTATGAATCGTTTGCACTATATTTAGGAGAAGTATTTAAAGATTATATGAGTAATCCTGTTAAAAAAATAGAAATTAAAGGTAAAAATATAAATTATACTAATTATAGATTAAAAACAAAAAGTTTACCTGTATTTGTACAATATTATGATATGTTTTACGAATTTAATGAAGATTTAAATAAATATATAAAAATAATACCTACTAATATTTTTGAATTTATGGATCCTATTGTATTAGCATATTTAATTATGACTGATGGTAATTTCGATAAAGGAAGAAACAGAGTGCGAATTTATACTAATAGTTATAAAAAGGAAGATGTTCATAATTTAGCTTTAGTTATTAATAAGAAATTAAAGATATATACTGGAGTTTTATATGATCGAAATAATCAATGGATTCTAACAATAGGAGCTAAAAATTTAGATTTATTAAGAAAAACTGTTTATAAATATTTTCATAGTTCTATGTCATATAGAATAGGTTTATAATACACTATTTTATTTTATATTTATTTATTTTAATTTTATAAGAGCCCCTTCTTTATATTTTCTATTTATATTTTATCCTGTATTATTCTTATTGAACTAAAAAAGAATGCCTGGTATGAGGATTTGGTAATTACTTCCTCTATTTAAATAGAAATTAATCAAGAAGAAAACCGGAGAAATTGCAAGGAAAATTTTTATTTAATATAAAATAAAAATCAATTTGCAGCCGAGCATGACTAAGTGAAATAATTATTAAATAATTATATAGGTCATGAAGGTTCAACGACTAATAGGTGAGTGTCACTAACAATAAACCTAACACGAATTTCCGGCAATCGTAAGAATAAATTTATGATTGATGACATAGTCTGAACAATAATGTGAATTATTGAAGTAGTGAATAAAGAATCATTACGGTAACAAAATTGTTAATACGACGTGAGTCAGTATGGTCCCTATCTTCTGGAGGAACAATTAGTAAAAAGGGGCAGACCTTCTAGTACGAAAGGATCAATAGGCTGTGTTTCTCTAGTGTACCAATTGTTTGTACTTTTTTGTAAGGGACTCAAATTATCTTGAAGACAAAAGTAAAGAAAAATGGGGAAAATCCTTTTTTTTAATTCTGTTAAATTTGTGTTAAAAAAAAAGGTCACAAAATCGGAATGCATAGTTGGATAGCCACAAACATAATAGATAAGTGCTGAATGTCTATAAAGCAAGAATCTAACCCCTAGATACTAAAATTTGATTATATCTTGTCTTTATTTATTCTATAAGAGTATGTAATACAAGATAATAATTAAGATTTAATTAAGAAATAGAACATTTCTAGATAGGCTGCAAATGCACGTATTGTAAAATATTCAGTTTAGCAGTACTAATTTATAAAAAAACTTGATGTTATAGGTTGTTACTATTTTTTTATAATTTGTTGTATATTTATTTTAATATATGAAATAAAAGATTTAATAAGGGGGAATCTGATAATGGTAATCAGTTGTATTTGCATTACAAATATGATAGTTCAAATCTATCTTTCTCCAATCTAAATTTTATTTGCATATAACCTTTATTTTTAGACTCTATTTTTTAATTTTATTTTTAATGAAAAAATAATCAGGATTTTTCATTTGGAAAATTGGATACAATATTTATTTAATTGTCTTTATCGGTCTTCCCAGCAGAATAAATGAATTTCTAATTATTATTCAGTTAAACTATATTGAGCTCTTTACCTATTAATATTTAACAAATATATTTAAATTTTTTAATATTCTATAAACAATTAAACAATAAATAATTATAAAGAGAGATTTCATTTTTATTCTGCTACTATTTTTAATTTTTAGTTGTAAATTTTAATTTTATTTTTTTTATTTGCTATATTTTTATAATCCTTATCTTCTTTTCTAATTTGGATTTATTTATTGATAGTCAGAGCTCCATTAGACAAACAAGATATAATAAATTAAACTAAATATAATCTTTAACTAATAAAAATAAGCCTCAGTTGCTTAGTGGTCAAAGCGCGATTCTGAAGAAATTGAGATGGGAGTTCAATTCTCTCCTGAGGCGAAAAAAAAAATTTCTTAATCCTGTAAATTCAATTCAAATATAAAAAAAAATATAAGAAAAATATATAATATATATATAAATCCCTTACTGTAAATTAATAAATAAAATAAATTTTATTTAATAAAGTTAATATATAAGAAAAAAATAAACAGAGGTGATTATAATAGGATAATAGCATAGAATGAAAGATTCATAGCTCACCTTAATATATTAGACTTCCATTATCTAATAGTTTGCAGTAATCTTGAAATCTAAGAAAAAAAAAACTCATCTTTAAGATACCCTCTTCATATCTTGTTAAAAATTGGGGGAAATATTCTTTGTGTTAAAAAACAAAATACTGGGGATAATTTTCACTTCAGTATGGTTTTATTTTATAAAAAATTTAAATGAAATAATCGCCGATATAGTTTAATTGGTAAAACAAATTCCTTGTAAGATTTAAATATTGGTTCAATTCCAGTTTTCGGCATAATAGAATAAATTTTATTAATTATTCAAATTTAAACAAATAAAAGTAGATTAAGATATAAATAAAATAGATTTTTTTTTGAGTTGTAGTTTAATTTGGAAAAACACCATTTTTTGGTAATGGCTTATATCAGTTCGAGTCTGGTCAACTCAGTTAATTTATTATTTAATATTATTATTATTTATTTAAATATTTAGTTATTTAATTATAAAATATATTAATAAAAAATAAAGAAATAGGAAACAGAACTCGAGTGGTTTGAGTGTCCCCCTTTTAAGGGGAAAGTCCTGGTTCAAGTCCAGGTGTTTTCATTTAATCTCATATTATCTCTATAAATTAAAATCATTTAAATTTATACTATTTATTTAAAATAAAATATATTTAAAAGAGAATTAAAATAGATATAAAATAAGGGCAGGTGATCCGATTGGTAATGGTGATTCTCTGTAAAAGAATTGGTTAATAACCGTAAAAGGTTCGATTCCTTTACTGCTCAAATCTATAGTTTTTAGTAAATAACTGTCTAGCAATATAAAAATATATCTGCATTGTTGATAATTTGTGTCTGATCTTATTTAAATATTATAATCTTATTTATTATTATATATCTGGGTTATATAATTATAAAAGGAGTCATAACCCTAAAATAAACTAAATAGCCTCTATTTACTTATTTTAAGATATATATTTTATATGATTTTATCTTAAGCTTAAATATTTAAATAACAGGGAGGGTTAATTAAACTATAATATTTAATTTTAAATAATCAATAATTGAAGAGATTTATTCCTATATAATATATCTTTTTTATATAAATTAATATTATTAAAAAGACTTTAGCATAATGGTTAATGCAGTTCGCTCATAATGGATATTATAAGGGTTCAACTCCCTTAGGTCTTATCAATTAAAAAATTCTATATATAAAATTAATAAGTATAAAAGACAAAAATTGATTATTTTCCAATATTTTTAATATTAAATCTAAAATAAAATAAATAAAATATAAATTTATTAAAGGGCATTTGGTCGAGTCTGGTTTATGGCGCTCGTCTTGAAAACGAGTACTTCACAAAAGTCGTGAGTTCGAATCTCACAGTGCCCGTAATTATAACTTATTTATAATTATTTGTATATAATAGATATTTTAATAATTTGAATTTAATTTGTCTATTCTCTATCTTGAAATCTATGGTTGAGTAAAAATATTTATTTATTCTAAAAGAAATTATAAACTAAAAGGGATATATGTATTAATTAATTAATTTTAATTAAAATAATATAGCAAAATTATCAAAATATAATTTAAGAATATTTACGGTGGATGACAAATTGGCCAGTCGCTCCTTTTGGGTAGGAGATATATTGTGCGTTCGAGTCGCACCTACCGTGTTAATTTTTTTAAATTCTTTTATTTTTTTAATTAAATAGTTGGCTTCTATTGTTTTTAATATAAAATATATATATATTTTATTTCCCAATATTAATTTTAAAATATAAAAAAAAAATAAAAGGTTTTATGGCTGAGTGGTTTAAGCGAGGTACTGTTAATACTTTTTACAGAGGTTCAAATCCTCTTAAGACCTTTAAATGATTATAATACTAATTTTTTATATTTTAAATTTAAATCAATTTATTATATAAAATAAAAAATTATCTATAAAAAGATATAACTAAAAAAAACAATAGTAGTATGGCAGTACAAAAATTTTAATTATTTTATTATTTATTATAAATAAAATTTTTAAAAGAAGAAGTATAAAAATAAATTTGCTTAATAAATAAAAGAAGGAAAAATAATAACGAATATGTTGAAATTGGTAAACAATCTTCTCTTAAGCAGAAGTGGGAGGTATCCCTTAAGAGTTCAAGTCTCTTTGTTCGTATTTATGTTTCAAAGATAGTGTTTAATATATTTAAATTAATTATTATTTTATGGGATTCAAGATATTTCATTAATTACCTATATTATTTATATGATATAATGATTACCCCCATTTTTGCCTTTCATTTTTGAGTTATGAAATATAATCTTTACTAACTAAATAGCTTATATAAATTAGGAATAAATAAATTAAAAAAATTAAAAAATAAATTCAAAGTGAGATAGTGTAATTGGTAGCACAACAGTCTCATGAACTGTTAGTTTAGGTTCAACTCCTGATTTCGCTAAACAAAAATAAAATACAAAAAATTATCTAACCCCTTGTATAGTTTTTATCTTCTTAAATTTAAAATAATAAATAAATAGGTCCTTTAGTATAGTGGTTTGTACCGCTCCCCTTCACGGAGCTAGGATCAGTTCAAATCTGATAAGGATCGATATCTTATATTACTTAAAATAATAATATTGTAACTATTTTAGATTTTATCTGTAATATTTATAGTATTAACGGTTAACCTTTAATTTATTTGGAAAATTTTTTGAGTTTAGAGTAAAAATGAAATGATTTTAACAACCTCTTTGTGTATAATTTAGATTCATTTGATGGTTATTTTTAGTATAAATCTTTATCTGATTATGCTGACTTTAATTAATTGTGTTAAGTTAAACCAATCATTGATTAAGAGAATAAAATAATTAAAGTTAGTTATAAATATATAGATAAAGAAATTATTTTGTGATATTATTATAGTATTTTTCAAATCTCATTAGAAGAGAAATATAAAAAATTTAATATAATAACTATTTAAATTAAATCTAAATAAGAGTTTAAAACTATAATTAAATTTAATAATATATAAAATTTTGAAAAAAAAAAATATATAGTTTATAAGATTCTATTTCACTGTTTAAAGCTTTAATTTTAGATCAGGAAATAGATTTATAAAATATAATATAGATTTTACTAATATCTATTTATTATATTAAAGGATTATTTTTAGTCTTTATTTTATAAATTAAGATATAAATAAAAAATATCTCAGATATTAACTATTTACCTAATTGATAATATTATAAAAAATAAAATTTAATTCTAAACTATCTTAAATTAAGAGGGCTAATCTAAATAAAAGGCTAGAATAATCATAACACTTAATATTTTTCATAATATTTATCCTATTTTAAATAGAAATTGTTATTTTAAAATCTTATTTCAATTAGGTTAAGCTTATTAGTAAATAGTTTGAATTTATCTCATCTTATTTAACCATATAAAACTATATAATTATGATATTTTTATCCAGAATTTAATTAGACAAATATAATTGAAACTGATTTAGTTATAAAGATAAACCCTTATTTGTGTTTATTTAACAATCAAATAAATTTCATTTTTATTAATATACTAAATACTATTGATTTAGGCTCAAGGTGGAGAATTCAGCATAAATTTGCTCCACTTATAAATTTTAATGATTTTTATAAATTTATCAAAGAATAATAAAAATTTTAATCTTGAAGATACCAAATTAAAAGAAGTTAAGTTTTACAGAAATGAGGTAAATATCATTAATTCTAAAAGTCTATAATTTAAAGGTAGAATTATTTCTTGATGAGGAATCTGTAGAAGTTCAAATCTTCTTGGGCTTTAATAAAAAAATAATTATTGTTATAGTGTCAAAATATTTAAATTTAGTTATTAGTCACATATCTTAAATATTTATTTGTGGAGAATTAAATTATTTTTTTTAATTTTTTAATTTTGAATTTTATTTCAATATTAGTAAAAAGATAAGTGTCTCTCGTAATAAGATAAAAATAATTTTAATTAGCTCTAAGACAGCTATATGTAAACTAAATATATGATATCTTTCCCTTTTAGGTTTATAAATTTAAACCTAGACCTTTTACAACCATGATCTTAATATCTCAATCTTAATTTAATTATTTTTATCTGTTTGTTAATTAGTTAAAAATAATAAACAATTTTAATTTAACCAAATCATTTATAAACAAATATAAAATAGATTTAAGCCAAAGGTTAATTTGTATTAAATAGAAAATCTATATGGGATTTCATTAGTTCCTTAGGTATGATTGTTTATTTAATTTCATTGAAAAAATATAAATAAAATATTGAAAAAATATAAATAAAATATTGAAATTGAAATATTATTTATATTTTTTTTTTAGAGTTAATGGTAAGGTAAAGAGAAGACTATTCCAGATTTAATCTGAAAAGATTAGGGTAAATATTTTAAGAGTTTTCTTTATTCCTCTATATATATATATATAAAGAAAACCTAAAATTTCAAGAAAACTAAAAAAAATATAATAAAAAATCAAAATATATAAATACTAATCTAGTTTAATTACTTTATTATTTTTAATTCTTTATAGAATAGTAACTTGATTTTATATCTTGGCTGTATTTTAAATATTTAGAGTACAGTGATTTCATTAATATTTGTAACCAACAAACAAGAAAAAAAAAGAAAATAATAAATTTATATAATAAATCTAATGATAAATATAATAAAATAAATATACAAATGATAACAAATAATTTTATACTAACTATTATAAGTGTATTTATTAATTTAATTGATGTATTATGTGTAATATTACCCGTGCTATTAGCTGTAGCTTTTATGACAATAATAGAAAGAAAACAATTAGCAGCTCACCAAAGAAGAGTGGGGCCTAATACAGTCGGTTATTATGGAGTCTTACAACCTTTTGCTGATGCTTTAAAATTAATACTTAAGGAGACAGTAATACCATCACAATCTAACAAAGTGTTATTTTATTTAGCACCTGTTTCTACATTAGTATTTAGTTTATTAGGTTGGGGTATTATACCTTTTGGACAAGGTTTAGCTTTATCTGATTTCTCATTAGGAATTTTATACACATTTGCATTATCCTCTTTAGGTGTATATGGTATATTATTAGCAGGTTGGTCTGCTAATTCTAAATATGCTTTTTTAGGTTCACTTAGATCAACTGCAGCTATGATATCTTATGAATTAATATTAAGTTCAGCAATACTTATTATTATTTTATTAACTGGATCATTAAATTTCACAACCATAATAGAAAGTCAACAAGCTATTTGGTTTATTGTCCCTTTATTACCTGTATTTATATTTTATTTCATAGCTATTTTAGCTGAAACTTCAAGAACACCTTTTGATTTACAAGAGGCTGAATCTGAACTAGTTGCTGGATTTTTCACTGAACATTCTTCTGTTCCTTTTGTATTCTTCTTCCTTGGTGAATATTCTTCTATTGTATTATTCAGTTGTTTAACTTCAATTTTATTCCTTGGTGGTTATAATTTACCAGAATTATTTGTAAATGATTCTTTATTAAATCTTCAAGCTATAATTTTAGGTTTAAAAACTTGTATCTTCTGTTTTTTCTTTGTATGGTTTAGAGCTACTTTACCTAGATTAAGATATGATCAATTAATTGATTTATGTTGGTTGAATCTTTTACCTGTGGCTGTAGCCTTTATTATATTAGTTCCTAGTATTTTAGTGGCTTTTGATATTTCACCTTATTAATTTTTAAATTTTTTAAAAATATATTAATTTAACCCCTCTAAATTAAATAACTATCTTATTTTATTTATTTCTCTATTTACTATAAAAAAATAAAAATATTTAGAATTATATCAGTTAAAAATTAGTGAAATATAAGATTAAAAAAGCTATTTTACTACTATTATCTACTATTATTTTTATTTGAAATCTTTTTTAATATAAAATATAGTTATAAAAATAGCAAATTAAATTCAATAATCTAAAATATTTATATAAAATTATTTTTAAAATTGAAATAATTATACTATTAATATAACTATTAAAATAACTAAATAAAAAAGTAATTATAAATAATGAAGATACTTTTTTTTATTAAAAGAAGTTAAGTTTTACAGAAATGAGATATATTTAAATTAAATTATTATTAAAGCAAGCCTATAATTTAAAGGTAGAATTATTTCTTGATGAGGAATCTGTAGAAGTTCAAATCTTCTTGGGCTTAAACAACTAAATAATTATTGTTATAGTGTCAAAATATATAAATTTAGTCATTAAGAATCAAATAATGAAATTTATTCTATATAATAATATATTTATTTCTTTTTTATAATTTTAATGGCTAGTAAATTTATTTTTTATTAGAAATAATATTTATTTAACTAAAATTTATTATTTTAATTTGCTTATCTAATATTATATAATATTAATACATATTAAATTATATAAATTTATTAATTTCTTAACCTTATGATATTTATTATCTTGGCTTTAACTAAGCCTATTTAATTCATTTGTCTTTCTTTTTTCTATTATAATAATAAAAATAAGATAAATTAAATTAAATAAAATAAATTAAAACAACAAAAAATGAGAATATTAAAAAGTCATATATTGCTTAGATTAGTTAATTCTTATGTAGTAGATTCACCTCAACCTGCTAATATCTCTTATTTATGGAATTTTGGATCTTTATTAGCTGTATGTTTAATAATACAAATATTAACAGGTGCATTTTTAGCAATGCATTACACACCTAATGTAGATTTTGCTTTTAATAGTGTAGAACATATCATGAGAGATGTAAATAATGGGTGGATAATAAGATATATACATGCTAATGTAGCTTCATTCTTCTTTATATTTGTGTATATGCATGTAGGAAGAGGATTATATTATGGTTCATATCAAAGACCTAGAGTATTAGTTTGGTCTATAGGAGTTATAATTTTAATACTTATGATGGCTATAGCTTTTCTGGGTTATACTCATAGCCCAATATGGTCTAAATTCAAATTTTATCAATTTAACAATAATGTCATAAAAAATAAAGATATAAATACAAATATAAATAGATTAGGATTAAATTATATAAATTTAACAAAAAGGGTCTATAAAGAAAATATAAGATATTATTCTACTTTCACTCGATTAAATAATGATGAAAATTCAAAAATACTAACTGATTTTTTAATAGAAAAAAATTTAAAGCCTATAAAATGTTATGAAGAATTACATTTAGATTCTACAAGAAAAAAAATACAAACAGAAACTAATAATCTTAGTGGAATATATTTAATATTAAATAAATTAACTTTAGATTATTATATAGGTTCAGCTGCTACAGATAGATTTTATCCTAGATTTTCTAATCATTTAATTTATTTTCGAGGAAGTAAAATTATTAAATTAGCTATTAGAAAATACAAATTAGATAATTTTGCGTTTATAATTCTAGAATTATTTCCTGAAATAGTGAATAAAAAAAATAATAAAAATTTATTAGATTTAGAAGATTTTTATTTAAAATCTTTATTACCTAATTATAATATATTAACTGAAGCTGGTTCAAATTTTGGTTATAAACATACTGAAATAAGTCGTATAAATATGAAAAATAATTATAGCCAAGAACGACGAGAACGAATAGGAAATTTAAACAAAGGAAAAAATTTATCCTTAGAAACTATAAAAAAATTAAGTGATAAAGCAAAAATTAGAGAAAATTTAAATTATTCAGAACAAGGAAAATTAAATATGAAAAAAAAATCTAAAGCCATAATATTATATAATCTAGATAATACCTTATATGGAGAATATTCTAGTATAGTAGAAACAGCTATATCTATAAGATGTGACCAAAAAACAATAATAAGAGCTTTAAAAACAGAAAAAAAATTATTAAAAAGACGTTGGATTGTAAAATATAAATAAAATTTGAATTTAGATTATAGTCCCACAAGTTTAAATTTTTATGCAACTTTTAGAAGAAAATAAAATTAAAGTGGAATAATCCGACAGGTTTATTGAAGAAATTTTAGAATTTCTTTGGCAACATTAGTGAAAACGATCAAAGGATTTTTATTTTTCTTTAATTATATAAAAAAAAAAGTAAAATCTAGTATAAAAAGTGAAATAAATATCAGAGATCGTCGGTCATCTATAAGATCGCGACAGACTGGGTCACTGATGGGTGGCTGAAATGCTGCTTAATGCACAGTCGAAACTTTTAGTTAAATTTATTTAATTAATAGAATATACGAATTCAAAGTTATTCTAGCTTTTTATGTAATATTTATTATTTACTAATAAGTAAGTTAGTATGTTTTACCTTATGGTCAAATGTCTTTATGGGGTGCAACAGTAATTACTAATCTATTATCAGCTATACCAATCTTTGGACATGATATAGTAGAATTAATTTGGGGTGGGTTTTCAGTATCAAATGCCACTTTAAATAGATTCTTTTCTTTACATTATTTATTACCATTTGTATTAGCAGCTTTAGCAGTAGCTCATTTAATTGCTCTACATGAACATGGTTCAAATAATCCAAATGGAGTAACTTCAAACGGAGATAGAATAGCAATGCATCCTTATTTTATTTTTAAAGATTTAGTTACTATTTTTGCATTTTTCTTAATTTTATCTATTATTGTTTTTTTCTATCCTAATTTATTAGGTCATTCTGATAATTATATTCCAGCAGATCCTATGGTAACTCCCGCATCAATTGTACCAGAATGGTATCTTTTACCTTTTTATGCTATTTTAAGATCAATACCTAATAAATTATTAGGAGTAATAGCAATGTTTGGATCCTTATTAATCTTATTAATACTACCTTTAGTAGATATTACAAGAGTCAGAGGAAATTATTTTAGACCAGCGATGAAATTAGCTTTCTGGTTTTTTGTTGTTAATTTTATTATTTTAATGTGGATTGGTTCTCAACATCCTGAAACACCTTATTTAGAAATAGGTCAAATTTCAACTGCATTTTATTTTGCTTGGTTTTTAATAATTGTACCATTAATAGGAATAATTGAAAATACTTTGATTGATTTAGGGCCATCTATTGATAGTATAAACTATGCCATAATGATTGAAAATTTAAAAAAAGATTAATTTTTTATTATCTAATTTATTTTAAATATTAAATTTTTATAAACAATACTAATAATCTTGTTCATACCTATTAATTTTATTGAATTGTTAATTAAATTTTAATTGGCTTAATTTAAGAAAATAGTTATATAGTTAAACAAATCTTAACCCCCTTTATATTCATTTAAAATTTATTAATTTATTATACAATTTATATATATATTAAAATTTTTATTTTTATAAATATATAAATTATATTTGTACATTAAATTTTATCTATTAACCCCTATTTATTCTTTATATTATTAAATAAATAGAGTTTGTTTAACTAATAATAAATTTTAATTTAGCTAAATATACAGCGATTATTATAGAGAAAAGATTATTTTTCAATAGATTTTTTAAAACAGTTAAAAAAAATAAAAGGGGAATTGGATAAATGGAAATTACAGAATGGAATAAAATAATTAATAAATCTATTTTTTGTAGTGTGAATTTTATGAAGGTTCAAATCCTTTACTCCTTAGATTATATTGCTAATAATTATAAATTAATAATATACAAAAATAATAATTAAGTGATATAAGAATCTTACCACAAAGATCAAACTTAAGATGCCCTATAACTAACTCAATTAGTTTAAATTTTAATTAAATTTTAAATTATAATAAAATATAAAGTTAGAAAATGTGAATTATATTCACAAGGCCTTTAATTTAGCTCTAATTTGTAATGCTAATTTATTTCATCCTAAATTTAAATTCTATTAAATTTAGTCCCAATTTAAGGCTTAAATTTAATATGGTAGATTATCACTAGGATTCTGTTGTATAATATTACCGTATCTTCTTTTTATATATCTATTTGAACCCTAAAATTTAGGGTTATTAAAATTTAAAATTCTGTGGGATAATATAATAATTATAATATAAGAATTGACTCAAAAAATTAGGCAAATAGTAAATTAAGACAGATAAAACCAATAAAAAATGACACCATTGTTTTCAAATTTTAATACTATATTTAATGATGTATCACAACCTTGGCAAATAGGTTTTCAAGATAGTGCTGCACCAGGTTTTACAGGTCTAGTTACATTACATAACACTGTAGGATTCTATTTAGTTGTTATTAGTTTATCAGTTTTCTGGGTTCTTTTCTCAATTATATATAACTATAATTATAACAAAAATCCTATAGCATATAAATATCTAACACATGGAACAGTTCTAGAATTAATATGGACAATAACTCCAGCTTTAATCTTAATTGCTATTGCTTTTCCTTCATTCAGATTATTATATTTAATGGATGAAGTTATTTCACCAACATTAACTATTAAAGTAGTAGGCCATCAATGGTATTGGTCATATGAATATTCAGATTTCATTACTGATAGTGGACAATCTATTGATTTTGATTCTTATATGATACCTGAATCTGATTTAGAATTAGGTCAATTCCGATTATTAGATGTGGATAATAAACTTATAATACCTGTAGATTGCCATATTAGATTAATTGTTACTGGTGCAGATGTAATTCATTCATATGCTGTACCTTCTTTAGGTTTAAAATTAGATGCTGTTCCAGGTAGATTAAATCAAGTGTCTTTCTTAGCTGAAAGAGCTGGGACTTTCTATGGACAATGTTCAGAAATTTGTGGTGTATGGCATGGATTTATGCCTATAGTAATTGAAGCAGTATCTTCACCTGATTTTTTAGTATGGATAGATTCAGCTTCTCAATAGTCATATTGTCATATTTATAATTTAATAATAATTATTTTAAATTAATATCTAAATTGAATTACTTAATTTTTAATTATTAAATAATAAAATTTAATTACAAATATCTATCACAATTTTACCTTTAAATATCCCCTCTCATCTATTATCTTTCCATCTTTATTATATTTTATTATTTATTAAATTTATTAAAAGAAATTCTATAATTAATTTATTTTGGGTTTAATTAAATATTTTATATTTATAATTTAATAAATTTTGTTATTATAGTAATTAAGCTTAAATTAATATCTATTATAAAAGAATATTGCTAATTATTTATTAACTGAAAAAAACTTAAGCAACTAGAGTAAATTTTATTAAATTTTATTTAATTATATAGCCTAAAATTTATATAATTAAATATATTCCTCTAAGTATCATAAAAAGATTCTTTAAAACAAAAAAAAAAGAAAAAAAATTAAGAAACAAAAATGAAAATAAATATAAATAAATTTCAACATTTTCCATTTCATTTAGTTGATCCATCTCCATGGCCAATTTTACTTAGTTTCACTTTATTAAATATGGCCATTGGTGCTGTGTTATATATGCATGGGTATTACAATGGAGGTTTTATATTAACTATTGGTTTTATTCTAACAGTTTTAGGTATGACTCTTTGGTTTAGAGATATCATAACAGAAGGAACTTATCTAGGGCATCATACAAAACAAGTAAAAAATGGTTTAATGATAGGACTAGTACTATTTATTGTAAGTGAAGTATTTGCTTTTTTATCAATATTTTGGGCTTTCTTTCATTCTAGTTTAGCTCCTGCTATTGAAATTGGTGGTTCTTGGCCTCCTCTAGGTATTACTCCTTTAGATCCTTTTGCTATACCTTTACTTAATACTTTTTTATTATTATCTAGTGGAGCTTTTATTACATATGGACATCATGCTTTAATAGCTGGGAATAGAAAAGCAGCAATCAATGGTGTATTATTAACTATAATTTTAGCTATAGTATTTACTGCCTTACAATATTTTGAATATTGTGAAGCTGGATTTACAATGTCTGATAGTGTATATGGTTCAGCCTTTTTTGCATCTACTGGACTTCATGGATTACATGTAATTATAGGTACAATTTTTATTTTAGTTGGATTCATTAGAATTATCAATTATCAATTAACAAAACAACATCATCAAGGATTTGAAGCTAGTATATTATACTGGCATTTTGTGGATGTCGTTTGGCTATTCTTATTTGTAGCTGTATATTTCTGGGGTGGTGCTTAATTTTGATAAATTAAAATCATAAAATAAAAATGAAAAAATATAAATTATAAACTGAACTATATTAATTAATAGAGATAATTTTTAATAAAATAACCATTTAGTTTTATATTTAGTTAAATTTGTTTTACCATTAAAATTTAGATATCCTTAATAAAATTTATTAAACAACCCCTAACTCCAACACTAAAATCAGAGACTCTATTATATTTTTAATATTTATAAATTACTCTTTGTTTATGGTTAAAATTTAATAAAAAAAAAATATAAAGAATCCTAAATAACAGTTACAATATCAATAATATAAATTTTAAATCTAAAATCTTTTTGTACCTTAAACAGTAAACTGGTTTAAATTTTTCTAGTTTATAAAAAAAAAAATATAAAAAATTAACTGCATTTATTAACTGTGACTATAAAGAATCTAACAAAATTATAAACTATGAATCTTTCATTATTCTTATTTTTAATAGGTATTTTAGGTTTTATTCTAAATAGAAAAAATATTATCCTTATGATCATAGCTATAGAAATAATGCTATTAGCTGTAACACTATTAGTATTAATTAGCTCTTTTGGTTTTGATGATAATGTTGGACAAACTTTTAGTATATATATAATATCTATTGCTGGTGCAGAATCTGTTATAGGTTTAAGTATTTTAGTTGCTTACTATCGTTTAAGAGGAACAATTTCATTAAGAAGTTAATGTATATATCCATAATCCTTTTACCCTTATTAGGTTCAATAGTTTCAGGTTTTATGGGTAGAAAAATAGGTGTTACAGGAGCTCAATTTATAGCTTGTACTTGTTTAATCTTATCTTCCATATTAATGACCTTTGCTTTTTATGAAGTAGGTATATGTGATTCACCTGTAAATATTAAATTAGGTAGTTGGATAGATTCAGAAATAATGTCCATATCTTGGGAATTTTTTTTTGATCAATTAACAGTATCCCTAGGTTTAGCTGTATTATATTGTTCCACATTAATACATATTTATACTATAGATTATTTATCGTCTGATCCTCACAATCAAAGATTTTTCTCTTATTTATCAGCCTTTACAGCAGGTATGTTAGTATTAATAACAGGAGGTAATTTATTTGTCATGTTTGTAGGTTGGGAATCCATTGGAGTAGTTTCTTATTTACTTATTAATTATTATTTTACTAGAATACAAGCAAATAAAGCAGCAATGTTAGCCTTTACAATGAATAGAACAGGTGATATGTTAATGAGTATAGGATTTTTTGCAATATTTGCAATATTTGGATCTTTAAATTATGCTTCTATCTTTTCATTAGTACCCTATATGAATGAAACAGCTATTTCTATTATAGCTTTATTATTATTAGGGGGAGCTTTAGCTAAAAGTGCTAATATTCCTCTTCATTCTTGGTTACCAGGAAGTATGGAAGCTCCTACTCCAGTTAGTGCTTTACTTCATGCTGCCACACTAGTAACTGCAGGAATATATTTATTATTAAGATGTTCTCCAATATTAGAATTTAGTCCCACTGCTTTATTAGTAATAACTGTAATAGGATCTACAACAGCCTTTTTTGCAGCTACTTGTGGTTTATTACAAAATGATTTAAAAAGAATTATAGCTTTTAGTACCATATCTCAATTAGGTTATATGATGATGGCTATAGGTCTAAGTCAATATAATGTAGCTTTAATGCATACAGTAAATCATGCTTTTTTTAAAGCTTTACTTTTCTTAGGTGCTGGGGCTGTTATTCATTCTTTTGCAGATCAACAAGATGTAAGAAGAATGGGAGGTTTAATTAAATTTTTACCTTTTACTTATTCTGTTATGTTAGTAGGATCTTTTAGTTTATTAGCTACTCCTTATCTTACAGGTTTTTATAGTAAAGATTTAATATTGGAATTAGCTTATGGTCAATATAGTTTTACAGGAATATATGCTTATCTTTTAGGATCTATCACTGCAGGTATAACAGCATTTTATAGTTTTAGATTAATAAGTCTAGTATTCTTAACTACAGCTAATGGACACAAACAATCTTATTTAAATTCTCATGAATCAAATATAGCTGTTATTATACCTTTGTTAATATTAGCCTTATTTAGTATTTTCTTTGGTTATATATTTTCAGATTTATTTGTAGGTGTCGGATCTGATTTCTTTGGAAATTCTTTATTTATTCATCCTAATAATATTTCTATTATTGAAGCAGAATTTTCTATTAACCCTATTATTAAATTAGTTCCAGCTATTTTTAGTTTTATGGGTGCTTTCTCTGCTATAATTTTATATCATAAAGCTCCTGAAATTATTATTAATTTAACTGAATATCCTTTAGGTATTAAATTATATAGTTTCTTAAATGGTAAATATTATTTTGATGTAATTTATAACCACTATATAGTTTCAGCTGGATTACAACTTGGTTATTTAATATCTAAACAAATAGATAGAGGAGCAATTGAATTATTAGGTCCATATGGATTATCTAATGCTTTAACTAATACTGGAATTAATATAGCTAAATTAGATACAGGTATTATTACTACTTATTCTCTTTATATTACTATAGGTTTACTTTCTTTATTATTTTTAGTTTTTGCACCTGTACTTATTGATACTTCTATGTTTTCTGAAATTAGATTAATCATTATTTATTTTGCTACTTTAGTTTTAGTATTATCTAATAATACTGCTATTTCTACTTATAAATTTTAGAATTTTTTATCTACTAATATATTAACCCCTTATTTGTTATATTTTACCTATATTCTACTATAATTATCTTTAGTTTATCTATTATTATATAATTCTCACCAATTAAAAAAAGATAAGAGATATTTATCAATATATGTACTATTTTACTATTCTTCTGTTTTACTAACTATTATTTTTAAAATATGAATGAAAAATTAAATATAATTATTAGTTTTGTTCTATTTAAATTTTAGCTGTTATTTTCCTTTAACTTACTATATTTATTAAAAAAATAAAGAGTCTTTTCCAATGCTTTATATTATTTACTACACAAAGAGTATTTCTAATTTTTAATAATAAATTATAGGACCAATCTTTCATAAATTATTAATTTTAAATTTTTATTTTTAATATAAAAGTAGATATTAAAATCTAATATATAATAATAAAATATATTATTAATTTTCGATTTTTATTTTATATAAAGGGTTAAGTTTACAGATGGTTCTGTAGTAGACCTGCAAAGTCTAAAATTTTAGGGTTCAATTCCTTCTTAACTCTATTTAATAATTAATTTTAGGATCTTCCTATTAAAATTTAATTATAAAAGAGTAGAATAAAAGGGTTAAAGCTAACCTTATAAATTTAATAATCTATAAGCCTTTAACCTAAATAATAGAATAAGATAAAAAAATAGTATATATAAAAATATGATTATATTTTATTAGTCTATTATCTATAGCTTATTTGTTTGTTTTTAATATATAGTAAATTAAAAGAGCTTACCTAACCCTAGCTCACTATTAAATTAAAGATTAAGATAAAATAGAATATTATTTCAAATATAAATATTTTAACTTCTACCCTAATTTTTACTAATGAGTTTTTTAACCTGTCCTTATATTTTTAAATAAAAATTTAATTTGATTTACTCTGACCTTGATCCTAATATATATTTAAGGATAATTTAGATTTAGATTAGTTATAACCTAATAGCTAAATATTATGCAGATACTAGATTTTTAATTAATATAATAGTTAGATAAAGGAGTTATAATATTTTAAATCATAGAATTTACCATTAAATTTTTAAATTATTTGTGTTTTTACATCTTTAGCTGAATTGGTAAAGCGTTTGCCTTCGAAGCAGTAGTTTATTGGTTCGAGTCCAATAAGATGTCTAATTAACTTATTAAATTATATTTTATTTAAAAAGAAATAAACAAAATAAACTATTATTTGGGGATATTTATCTTAAGCTTAAAAATATATTAATTGATTCTAATAGTTTAGTTAATACAGCTGCACCTTTATTCCCTATTATTTTATCTAGAAATATTTTTTATGGTTCAAACTAATCCTTAAAATAATTTTAGATTGATATTATATAGAAGTAATCTAAAATTAGAATGAAGAAAAATATATAGCTGATATTAATAAAATAAATATAATAAATATTATTTTACTTAATATAAATTTATCAACCCTTTGTAAATGAAACATTATAATCAAATTTAAAAGAGTAAAATTTAATAATTATATATATAAATGAATAAAAAAAAAATATATAAAAAAAATTAAATGAATAAAAACGAGTCTAGTTAAGTGGTATAACCTCTACCTTCCAAGTAGATATCATCAGTTCAAATCTGATTACTCGTAATTGAATTAATTTATATACAAATTTTAATTATTATCTTAATAAATAATAAGGTATAATTAATATTAAAATATAAATAATTTGTTAAGATTATATAAATTTATGAGTTTTTATATGGAATATCAATTAATTCAATTATAGGGGGTTATTTAAACTTACAATGATTTCCTTGGTAAAATTCATTTCTGGACTTTATTTAAGGGGGTTAATTAATCGAAATTACTACATCCTTTAGTAAAATCTGCTGGAGGTGGTGTCACTGGAGGGGTAATATTTTTGAAGGAATCATCGAAGGATTCAGCTGCTTTACGTGCCATATATTTTGATAAGTGATCTTCATAAGTGGTATTTTCAACTCCTGTCTTAGAGGATGAAGGATGAGGTATTGAAGGTTTAGGTTGATGTATATTCTGTTGTGTTACAGTATCAGTGCTATTTCCACTACTACTTCTTGATATAGATTCAGGAGCAGGAGTTGAAGGATTAGTAGGATCAGGAGTAGAAGGATTCCCAGGTCTAAATTATTCATATATTGAATGTAAACCATCAGATGCATAATTATAAGTATTAACAGAAACACTTACAATTGTATCAGGAATCCATTGAATATAAGATCCAATATAAGGTATTTTATTAAAAAATCCTGGACTATAAGATTCAGTGATTAGAGTAATTGTAATTAGACCTACAACACCTAATATAACTAATCCTAATACTGATAGATATGTAGAATCTTCAAAAGATATAGGATTTTTAATATTTTTAATATTTTCAATAGTGGGTAATCGAGGTATTCTAAATTTGGTTTTAGTTTCAATTAATTCTACAACCCAATAAGAAAAATCTTTTAACATAGATATACCCTGTAAAGATTCATTCCATAATATACCAATAGCTGATAATACTGAACCAATTGTAAATCTACATGTAAAATATAATATATATTTCATTGATCCTAATAAAGATGTACAGAAGAAAAAGGTATATAAATGTTTAAATAGTTTAGGATGTTTTAAACATTCTTTCCAATAAGGTAATATAAGTGGAATTATTGTATTAACTACAAAAGCGTTTAAATTAGGATATATTGCAGTATTATTTAATATTGAAAGATCAGTATTACCTCTTCTAATTAGGGTTCTAATTTTCCATAAAGCTGTAAATACAGGAACTATACCTACTACATTTATTAATGATACAGTGGCTCCGAATAAAGATCTGAATAAATAGAAGATCACAGGTGATGCAGAAGGAATTCGTTTAATTATTATTTTAATTAGAAACAAAGCTATTTGTTGAAGTGGTCTTATCATCATTTTATTTAAATAATTATAGCTCGGAATTAGGATAAATATCAATAAAAAATAACTAATCCTTTAATGATTTTGGATAAGTTAATTTAGATTTAGTATAAAAATTTAAATAATTATTTCCATATATAATATAAAACTAAGGAAATAATTTATCAAGTTATATTCTAAATAAAAATTATTAAAGAGAAACCAATTATCACTGTAATATAAAAATTAGGTGGATTATATTTATAAATTTTTATTCTCTTTTGGACTCGAACCAAAATTAACACTTTAGAAGAATGCAGTTCTAACCTATTGAACTAAGAGAATTTATATAAATCTTAAATATTATAATATTTAAAATATCTAATATTTAACAATTTTATAAATTTTATAGTATAGATTATCTTAATTTTATAATTTTTTTCCTTTTTATATTTTTTAAATTTTTATTTATTCTAAAATATTAATAAGAAAATATAAATCTTAAATATATAGTCTTTAATATATTAATTAATTATCTAGATATTAAATCTTTGTTAAACCTTCTATAATAATATAGTTAAGATAATAGATACAATTTATAGTAAGAAACCTCCTGAAGATAAAAAGAATCGAATCATAGTAGAAATAAATATTTTATTAAAGATAAAATATTTTTATATTTTTTTTTGAGAAATTTAAATATTAATTGAAAAATATACGAGTAAAGAGACTTGAACTCTTACAATTTAAATCATGAGCACCTAAAACCCACCCGGCTACCAATTTCGGCATACTCGTTTAATATTAATAAAAAAAATATAAAAATAGGGGCTATGCATTATTACTAAATAAAAATCTAATTTATTTTTATGACAAGAGTGAGGTGATTCGAACACCTACCAATGATTTTGGAGATCGCCATACTAGCCAATTAATACTACACTCTTTTTTTTTTTCTATTTTTTTTTAATTTCTTTCTTTAAAGAGAGTTATTTATAGTTTTATTATATTTATTTTTTTATTTAGATCCTTGAATAAATTTATTATTTAATTATTTTAAAGGTAGCATATAATAAATAGTGTAAGGGTATGATTTAAATAAAATTCTTGAGATTAAATAATATTATTAGATTATTATTATATTCTTATATATTTTTAATATTAATATATAACAATAAATTATAGAGGGGATTAAATTTTTTTACTTAATTTAGTAATATATGTTCTAATAACTTGTTGAAATGTAAATAAAGGTAAAATATATTTAGAAAAAATATAAATTATAGAAAATAAAAAAATAAATGCAAATAATAATTGATTAAAGAAAAAAAATGGTATTAATTGAGGCATGATGATAATATTATTTTTATTTTGCTCTAATTTAAAAAGAACTATCTCTGCTTAAATTAAGCTTTTATAGATGCTTCTTATACAAGACTTACACTATAATATAAATGAGATATTGAGGGTATCTAAATTAATCATTAATTATAATTTTAATTTAATTTAGAAATTATTATATTATATTATATTATATTATATTATATTTATTATATTAAATTTAGATTAGCTAGTTATTTAAAAATAAAAAATATATTTAATCTCCTTTTAAATAAATATATTTTATTAAATTTTATATTGTTTTACTAAAATTATTGGTTAATTTTGTTCAATATTACTTATAAATTAATATACTAGACTAAATTTTTCTTCATCTTCATATAAAAAAATTTAACCTTTTAAATTTAATATTCTTAATTGTAAGAAATACCTTTTAATAATAATAGAACAATTATTCTTTTTTAATTAATTTTAGCTTTTTAAAATTTTATTCTATATATTCTATATTATCAAAATTATCATAAATATTAATTAAAAAAAAAAATATAAAAATAAATAAATAAAAGAGGCTAAGATATGATTTTTATTTCAATATTAATTTTAATAGTGGCTAAGGCCCTACCATCACTTAACAATCAATTAACCTCAATTTATTTTACAAGAATATCAGCTATAATATTCATTTACGCAGGAGTTTTATCTTTTAATTCTCTTTATATTCAGTCAATTGGATCAGGTATAGGTATATATAGTGGATTATTTCATATTACACAAATATCTCAGTTAATAGAAATCTTTTTATTAATAATAGGATCCTTAATATTAATAGCTTGGCCCCTATTAGTAATAGAAAAACAAAATACAAATATAAGACAAAATAGTATAAATTATTCCACAGATTATTCATTAATTGTTTTATTTAGTACTTTAGGTTCATCCTTATTAATATCTAGTTCAGATTTAGTTTCCATGTATTTAAGTATAGAATTACAATCTTTTGGTTTATATATATTATCCACTTTATATAGAGACTCAGAATCATCTACTTCAGCAGGTTTAAAATACTTTTTATTAGGTGGTCTATCTTCTTGTTTAATATTATTAGGAGCTGGATTAATTTATGCTTTTACAGGTTTAACTAATTTTGAATCAATATATAGTTTAATTTCTGTTTCAGAGATTAATTATATAATTCAAGGATTAAGTTTAGGTTTAATAATTATAATTGTTGGATTTTTATTTAAAATAGCAGCTGCACCTTTACATAATTGGGCTCCAGATGTATATAATGATACACCCACAATAGTGACAATTTGGTTAACTATAATGCCAAAAATAGCTATATTAATTTTATTATTAGAATTACATACACAAATAGGGTTTATTGGTGGTTTAAATTCTTTAATTATAAATACTAATGGATATGCAGAATTTTTAAATTCAATAACTTCAATGACAACCCAAACAAATACATCTAATTTAATAGATAATATTAATTTACTTTCACCAGTAAATCTCTTAAGTGGAGAAAATAGTATATATTTATTAAAAAATTTATTATTAATAAGTTCATTATTCTCTTTAATAATTGGTACTGTAGTAGGATTAGCTCAAACACAAATAAAAAGATTATTAGCTTATAGTACCATATCTCATATAGGATTTATATTATTAGCTTTAGCTATAAATACTGAACAATCTATAGATTCATTATTATTTTATATAATTCAATATTCAATAACTAATTTGAATGTTTTTTTAATAATAATAGCTTTAAGTTATGTAATGAATAAATCAAATAATAATAAAAAAATAAATCAAATAATAAGTCCAAATAAAATAACTGATATAAAATATATCTCAGAACTAAAAGGTCAATTTCTATTAAATCCTTTATTAAGTTTAAGTTTCTCTATTTGTTTATTTTCTATGGCAGGAATTCCTCCTCTAATAGGTTTCTTTTCTAAACAATTTGTGTTATATTCTGCTATTCAAAGTGGATATTATTTTATAGCATTAATTGCCATACTAGTAAGTGTAGTAAGTGCTTCATATTATTTAAAAATAATAAAAGTTCTTCATACTGAAACTGAAAATTCTATACTAGAACAAAAAAATAGATTTATTATAGAAAATTCTAATAATAATACAGAAATAAATGGTCCAGAAAATACTGAAATATTGTTAACAAATTTCCATAGTTTTTTAATATCTAGTTTAACTTTATCAATATTATTGTTTATTTTAAAACCTTCTTTAATCTTAAATAGTACACAATTACTATCTTTATCTTTATTTAATTTTTAATGAATAATTTATTTTTTTTATTTATTTTTGTTCCTTTATTAGCTCTTATTTTACTAGCTTTAAATATTTTATTATCACCGCATAAACCTGATGAATCTAAAGTTTCTGCTTATGAATGTGGATTTAGTCCAGTATATGGACAAACTAGATCAACATTTCAAATTCATTTCTATATTGTAGCTATGTTATTTTTAATTTTTGATCTTGAAATTTTATTATTATTCCCTATTGCTGTTACTCTTTATCAAGTTTCAATTTTTGGTTTCTCTATAGCAATTATCTTCTTCATTGTTTTAACTATAGGATTTATTCTAGAAATTGGATCTGGAGCTATAGCTTTAACTAATTTTGAAACTGCTAAGAAAAATGCAAATTAGTATTAACCCCTTTAATCTACCATAAATTTTAGGATTTTTTATAATTAATGAACTATTATCTAACATATGATTATTTCAAGAATATTTTTAGATCTATTTTTGAAATTATTATTAAAAGTATCTTATTAATATTAAATCTAATTTAAATTAAAATTTTGTTGTAATAATTAAAGAAAATCATCTACACTAAAAATATTAATTAGCATTGTCTCTATCTTTGTTTAAATATATAAAGCAGTATTTTTTATTTTAATTGAAGATATAAATAATAACTCAATACAATAAATTTACAAAATATTAAATATTTGTGATTATCTTGTACTCATTATATTTGATTTTAGAATATAATTAATTTAGCAGACTAAAATAATAAAATGACTCTTTTTCTATTATCAATCTAATTATAAATTTAAAATTAGATATTCTTGAAATTATTCATTTAATTTCTTTATTAGAATATTAAAATATTAATAATATTTAATTTATTATATTTAAAATAAATAATTAAAGGTAAAGGGCCCTTAGCTTAATCGGTAGAGTACCTAATTGTCGATTAGGGTGGTCCCAGTTCGAATCTGGAAGGGCTCGTAATTAAAAATTTTATTTTAGATTTCTTGTATTGATGATAATAGTATGGATATTTTATTACCATCCATTTTATGACTCCTTTATTTTATATTTAAATTTAATAAATAATTAAGCTTATAATAAATATTTATTATAAAAGAATATTGCTAATTATTTATTAACTGAAAAAAATTTAAGCAACTAGAGTAAATTTTATTAAATTTTATTTAATTATATAGCCTAAAATTTATATAATTAAATATGTTCCTCTAAGTATCATAAAAAGATTCTTTAACACAAAAAAGAAATAATTGAAACAAAAATGAAAATAAATATAAGTGAAGTATTTGCTTTTTTATCTGTATTTGGGGCTTTCTTTCATTCTAGTTTAGCTTTTGCTATTTTTATTGGTTCCTTATTTTTATATATTAGTATATTTTCTATTATAAAAAAGGGAATAGTAGATTGTAAATTAAAAGATCAATTCTCTTTATTATTTAAAGAACAGAGTATAATTTTATATATTGTATCTTTTTTCTTATTTTTAGTATTATTATTGTATAGTGAATATAATATTGTATCTCTTGATAGTATCAAATCTGTAAATATTAGTGCAAAAATAGATGATATAGAAGTTGAATTAACAGGAGCATTTTTTAATACTGTTTTTTCAAATTTAGGTGCTGCTGGTGTATTTGCTGCAAGTGCTAGAATAGCTGCAGTTTTAGTGTCAAAAGATTCAATGAGTTTATCTTCAAAAATAGATATAATAGGTGGTTTAATTACTGGATTTACTGCTATATTTAAATGAATTAATTATAATTTTAAAAATACTAGTTTACAATCTACAATACCTAGTGGGGTAGTGAGATTAAATTTTATAGAAAATGAAATAGAATTAAAAAATCCAGATGTCTCAGATACCAAAAATCTATTAAAAAATTGGTTAGAAAACACAAATTATTCTAACAAACATTTTACTATTAATGAATTAAATGATAAAATTGAAATATTAGCCAACAAAGATGAGAGCTCTAAAATTATTGAAGTGTTAAATAAAAATGAACCTAATTGGGCAGATAAATTTATAAATTCTGCTTTAGAAAATGGTGAAATTTTAAATTTAGCCATCAAAGAAGATATAATTAATATTTTAACTACTAATATATTACTTCATTTAGTTATGATGTATTTATTATTTATGTTAATTGTTATTTATACTTCAAAAATAATATTGGAAAAAAAAATAAATTTTGATAAATTAAAAAAGTATACTCTAGGGAAATATATTGATTATATCTTAGTTAAAATAATAAATCTTTGGCGGTTAAATGTGGATATATGGGTTTATTTAATACTTATTAGTTTATTTATTTTTACAGGTGGTTCTGCTTATTCTTTTTATCTTCTTTTGTCAGAATTAAACTAAATAATTCTTTGTCTTCAATTTAAATTAATGTACTAAGAAAAACAAAAAAAAGAAATAAAATTAAAAATATAAAAATTTATATTCTATTCATGATTGTTTTTCAGTGACTTGTAATAAATATACCTATTATTTTTTATTTGATTAAATTAGTATATACTAATATTTATTTAAAGGATGGTTATTTGAGAAGATTTGATGAAGGAATTAAAAATAATATTATTTCATATTTTTGTAAAGAAAGTTTTAAGATTAAAACCAATAGTATTAAATTTGATAATTTAGATTTTATATATCCTGATATTAATAAAATTATAGTAGGAAATAGATCAAAAAAAGATTTCTCAATCTAATGCTGGTTTAAACTAATTGTCATTATTAAAATTTTAAGTATTTAAAAGGTTGGCTTAAATTTAATCTCCTATATCTAAATTAATTTAGTTTTATGGAGAATATTAATTCCTTTTCTTTAATTATAAAAAAAAATTTATTTTGTCTTTTATATCTATAATTATTCTAAGTTTTATATTAAATTATTTAATATTTAATTTCATATTTTTAGGTTTCTGTGGTTCATCTTTTAAAGGAGCTTTTATTAGTAAATTTGAAGAAAAATTTAATTTAATCTCTTCAAATGAGAGTAGCAAATCTAAAATAGTGGAGTTTATAGAAAAAAGCACTGATTGTACAATATCAGAAAGGTTTGGTCAAGCTAATTCAACTATAATAGAAAAAATACAAAATTCTATTATTAATACTCCATTAGAATCTAATGAGATGGGTCTTTCACAATCTCAATTATTAAATGATATGACAACTATATTAACTTATAATTTAACAGTTAATCTATTTATGATATATTTAATTAGTGTATTGATATTTGCTTTTACGATTAGATTTGTAATTGATAGTGAAATGATTTTATCTAAAATTAAATCTTTACCTTTAGGAAAATATACTCATTATATATTAATTAAATTTTTTAGCATTTGGAAAGATAGTAGTATTCTTTGGATATATTTCATACTATTCTTTTTATTTTTTTTTAGTTGTTCTTCTAGTTATGCTATCTATGGTTGTTTATTTATTTTAGATAATTTACCTTAAAAAAAATTCATCCCCTATTATGAAATAAGAAAAAAAAAAATCTTCCCAAATAAATTAATTAGGAAGATAAAAAAAAAATACTAATAGTATTAACAAGAAATTAATTACTATAGTTAGTAGATAATTATTTAAATTTGAATAAATTTTTATTAGTTTAGAAAATGGTTTATTAATATATATTTTAGGATTTAAAGTTATTGCAAAATTAGATTTAAATGTTATATTTGAAGTAACTAAAAAAAAATATCTCTGATTTCTGTCAAATTATAGGAACTGGTGTAATAGCAGAGTAACTAGATCTTTAGTGGTTCATGGAATAAAATTTTTGGATAGTGACAAAGATAATAGCAATAAATCTTCAGAAATAAATTGTCAGAAACAAATTATAAGATGATGGAAAACCTAATAGCAATGATTCTTCTACAAAAAAATAAATAATATATATAAAAATTTATTATTTAACCCTATAAATATTAAATATAATTTAAGAGTTCAATTATATTGAGAATATAAAAAATTATCTCTTCTTAAATAAAATTACAGTAAAAATGATTCTTATAAATAAAATGAAAATGAATCTTCTAAATAAAATAAAAAATCAGATTAATTATAGTAAATCCTTTACTTTAGCCTTTATTTTATCTTGTCTAGATCTTAATATAAATGAGAATGCTTCTACTTTAACAAATTATTCTCTTAGTGTTTTTTTTATTAAGCTTAGTAGCTATGCTTTGTTTCATCAATATATTAGGGTATTTATTTGTATATATTTTAATTCAACAAGGAGAATATGAAAAAAAATACCCTAAATTTACAAAAATTATTAATTATTATAAAAAATCTACTTTGATTTATGTTATAATTGAAATTTTAATATGTTTTTCTTGCCTATTTTTATTAATAATATCTTCTATTTTATTTTTTTGAAAAGAAAAAGAATAAAATAAAAATAATTATAACCCCTAAAAAAAAAATATGACAGAAATTTAGATAAAGGAGGTTTGTATTTTATTTGCCTTTTTTTTCTTATATAATATTTTAATATTATAATATTTAGGACAAAAGTGATTAACCCTTAAGAAATGGTACGATTTAAATATAAATTAGATAATATTTTATTATTTGTTGATCATATTAGCTCAGCAATTTATTTCTTTGTTTAAATTATTATATTCTTTATCTTACCATCCTATTTATCCTATAATTATAATTCAAATTAAATTTGATATTAATCAATATAGTTCTATTTCTTATTTACAAACTGTAAAGCTATCAGAATTTAAGGAGTTATTATAAATATTTATTGAATTCTTGAATACTAGATATCAAGATTATTTATCTTTAAATCCCTCATATAATATATATAGTTATAAAATATTACCAATTGAATTAAAAATACTCAAAATTTTCTGTATATAAGAAAAACAAATAGAAACTAAAAATTCTATATTTAAAGGGTATAATTTATCTAGTACAATGGATTATAGTCAATGGGAAAATTCATTACTATAATACCAAAGCTATTGTATTTAAAGCTAAATATAACTGTCAATATAATATCTCTCTTTATAAAAATTTATTCTTAATAATATTAAAATTAGGGATATTATATGTCCATTTATATTTTATTGTTAAACAATTGTTTGTTATTTCTTTTTTTAGCTTTATAAATTTAATTAAATATTAAAAGAATTAAAATAACTGTGGGTAAAAATAATAATCAAATTTAAATAGTATAAGCCATTATTTTATTTATAAAAATAATTATACAATTTAAATAACAGAAAAGTCATAATAATTTTATTTAGTTAATGTCACAATTTTTTGTTTTATCACCTTTAAGTCAATTTGAAGTAACTAGTTTAATAGGTATGAATGCCCCAATATTAGGATATTTAAGTATAAATTTTACTAATTTAGCTTTATATACTTGTTTTATATTCATAATAGTATTAGGGTTTCATCTATATGGGAATAATGATTCCAAAATAATACCTAATAAATGGTCCATTTCATTAGAATCTAGTTTTGCAAGTATAAATACAATAGTTAGAGAACAAATAGGTTTACATAATGAAATATATTTACCTTTCATTTATTCTTTATTTTTCTTTATCTTAATTGGTAATTTATTATCTAATGTTCCTTATTCATTTGCAGTGACATCTAGTGGTATAGTATGTTTAGGTTTAAGTTTTACTATCTTTATTGGTGTTACTATTTTAGCTTTATCAATACATGGTATTAAATTTTTCTCCTATTTTATACCTGTAGGAACTCCATTAGCATTAGTACCTTTATTAGTGTTAATTGAATTAGTTTCCTATTTAGCTAGATCAGTTTCATTAGGTGTTCGATTATTTGCTAATATTGTAGCTGGTCACACTTTACTAAAAATCTTATCTACTTATTTATATAAATTGTTTTCAGGTAGCTTAATTATAGCTCTAGTAACTTTAATTCCTTTCATTATATTTTTAGCTCTTATTGGATTAGAAATTGCTGTGTCTCTTATCCAAGCTTTTGTTTTCACTTTATTAGTTTGTTCTTATTTAAAAGATGCCATTGAACTACATTAGATTAAAAATTAAAATATCTAATTAAATTCTATAAATTATATAAATAAGAAGAATATTTAACAATTAAATTTATTCATTTTTTTATAAATATTTCTACTAATATATTAACCCCTTTAATTAATTAATATATAATATATAATATATAATATATAATATATAATTTATAAGAAAGATATATGACAATATATTTTAAGACTATTGTTATATATCCTTTTTTTTTATAGATATAAAGATTTATTTTTTAGTCCATTTTTCATTAGTCTTCATTATTAATTTATAAATTAATAAGATAAAGTTAAAAAATATTCAGATATTAGGAGTATAACCCTATCAGAACACAAGAAATATTTATAACAAACCCTTATGATAGATAGAAAGATAAATAATTTACTCTGATTTATCTGGTCTATATTTAAGAGAGATATGATAGATAATTATTATAATTTAATAAGCTATTTGTATTTTGTTAAGATTATCTGATGAATATTTTTTATTTATATTGCTGATTATGAAGAATACAACTAATACAAAATTATTAATTAATCTTTTTAAGAAACAATTATAAAAAATGATTATTTTAGAATATTTCTCTTAAATATATTAATAAATTATATGATGAAAATATTCCAAATGAAAGAAGATTAGCTTTGTTTATTTTGTGTTTTATCTCTGTATTATGTTTTATTAATATATTTAAATAGTTTATATTTATTTGAAATATTATTGTTTCTATCAATAAATGGTTTATATTTTGGAGTTGTATTAGATTAATATATTATTTTTATTTCTAATTTTTTGGTCTATATTTAAGATTTTATCAATTTATATTATTATTAAAGATATTTAGATAAAATTATTAAATCAGTTTTTTATCTTATTAAAATTTTAACAATAAGATTTTTTTAATTAAATAAAGATAAAGATAGTAAAAAATAAAAATTAAAATTAAAAGGGATATTAAAAATTGCATTAAGCATATAAAATATGATAATTTAAATAAATAAAATTGTCTAATTTTCAGAAAGAATTTAATTTTGGTTCTGATTGAACGTTTTTCAGTAGTTTTGAGACATGCAAATCGTTGTAACTGAAAATTTTATAAATTAAATTAGATTCATTAATAAAATTTTTTTTTTGAATTTTAAATTTATAAAATAAATAGGAACAAGGTGTAAAGGTGAGTATTTTAAATTAGATACCTTATAGTCTCCTTAATTTGGAGATATTTTTATTTCTCTAATAAATCTTTGTTAAAAATAAAGCAAATCTCTATCAAATTCAATAGAAAATATTGAAAGATTGAGCCTTATAAGAGATACTTAAAGAACAATATAAACAAAAAAGATTATTAGTCTTATAATATTAAGATTAAATTAGCTAATCTTCCTTTAATTAACCCAGTAAATCTATCTTAGTTTTACAAATTAATTAAAGTTATATTGTACAATAAGGAAAGTGAAAGATAAATTAGCTATTTATAATAAAGGAATTTTTCTGCTATAAGATTCGATTTATTTTGTTTAATGGTAGTTGGTAGAGTAAAAGCCTACCAAGCCTATGATCAAAAGCCAAGTTTGATAGAGCAGATGGCCACATTGGGAATGGAATGCCCCAAGTAGTGTTAACTACCAGCAGTCAAGAATATTAGTCAATGCTCGCAAGAGTGAACTAGCTAACTGAAATCACATGACCCCTTAATTGTGATGATTGTGATAATGTAAGGGAAAAAATTGATATTACCTTACTATTAGTGTTGTCCAAAACTGGTGCCAGAAGACTCGGTAAGACCAGAGACGCAAACGTTAGTCATCTTTATCAGGCGTAAAGGGTAAGTAGGCTGCTTTAAAAGTTTAAATCTTTATAATAGCTCTGTGACCTTATATTATTTTAATCTAAAAAAATTTATTTTTTAATATTAATTAATATTTGTGTCACAGTAAAGAAAAATGAATAAAAGCTAGGATCAAATTGAGGATAAACCAAATAATTTTTAGAGTAGGAGTGATATCCTTAGATACTAAGAGGAATACTAAAGGTGAAAGCTTTTTATCTAGTATTGATTGACGCTCAGGAACGAAGGTGAGAATAGGAAATAGGATTAGATACCCAGATACCTCTCACTGTCAACGATGAATGGTGGTTGTTAGTTTTAATAAAAACTGGTAACGATGTTAACACGATAACCATTCCGCCTTGCGAGTACGGTTGCAAAACTGAAACCAAAAAAATTAGTCGGTCTCGAAGCAAACGAAGTGAAGCATGTTATTTAATACGAGAATACGCGTAAAACCTTACCAGTTCTTGTATATCCAGTTCTGTTTTTATATAAGAAATATTAATTATTTTTAATATAAACACATAATTGAGTAGTTTTTATTTAATTTTAATTAATAAAAATTCGTTTACAGGTGTTGCATGGCTGTCGTCAGTCCGTGCCGTGAGAAGTGAGGTTAACTCCACTAACGGACGAAATCCCTGTAGTTAATTTATACTTAACTATTTATGATTTTTAAATATTTTCATTTGGGGCTAAGACAAGCCGTTATGGCTCTCATGAACTGGGCTATAGACGTGCCACAAAAACTTTTACAAAGTGATGCAAAACTAGACCCTTAAACTAGGCTATTTAGCTTTTTAGTTGTTATTTTTTTAAATAAATAATTAGGGTCAAAAGGAATAGCTAATCATTAAAGAAAGTTAAATAATTAAATAATTAGACGGATTGTCGCCTGCAATTCGGCGGCATGAAGAAGGAATTTCGAGTAATCGTTGATCACTAGCGCAACGGTGAAGAAAGCATTCGGGATGAACTAACTGTCTGTCGCTGGGAAGAAGCTCGGGTAGGGGGAAACTGCCACAAAATTATAACTTTAACAAATAATACTTATCTTAATAATATCTATATATTATTATAAAATTTAAATTAAATATTTTATACTTAATTTAAGAGTAGTTTGTATGCTAATTTATAATATCTGTATATTGTAAAAAGTCTTTTATTAAAAAAACATATTTGTTAAGCTAATTAGTATCAGTTAACTCATTTGAGTAACATCTCAAAAGTCATAGCAAGGTAGCTGTACTGGAAAGTGCTGCTGGAAAATAAAAATAATTTAACCCCCTTTAAAGCATCAAATTATCAAGATTATATATAATTCTAACAATAAAATTAAGACAAATTAATATTAATTCTATAGAGTTAGCTAAAATTGTGAAACAGTTATAACTAATTTAGCTTATTTAGCTTTTGGTTTACTGGATCTTATTTAAATTTGTTTGGACCATTAAATAATTTAGTTATTAACATAGTTTAGTTTTATTAATTTGGGTTTATAGGATATTTTTCTATTTTGTTTTAAGCTTTGCTTTATATTAGACTGGATTTATTTTAATTTTATTTAAGAGAATAAAATTTTATTATTAAAAAGGGGTTAGCTGAGTGGTTTTAGCAGTAAATTTACACTTTACAGACAGAGGTTCAAATCCTCTACTCCTTAGATTATATTGCTAATAATTATAAATTAATAATATACAAAAATAATAATTAAGTGATATAAATTTTTTAAATAAATATAAAAGAAGAGAAATTAAATATTAAATATATAAATAAGAATATAATTAATAAATTATATGGTGTTAATATTTGTTAAATTCAATATTTTCATACTATCTTATTATAAAAATAAATAAATAAATATAAAATATAAAAGAAGAGAAGATTAATTATAGATTTTATCTGTATTAAAAAAAAATAGAGTAGAAATTATTTCAGATAATCTAGAAAATAATGGTTATATTTAATAACTGAATTATTATATTTGGTTAAATTATATATTATATATAAAAGAAATAAATCCTTTAGTATAGAGCTTAAGTACTGCTTCCCTTTACGGAGCAAGGATCAGTTGGAGTCTGATAAGGATTGATACAAAATTATAAAATAATAAATTAAAACTATTATAAATTTATCCACTATCATATATATTTATAAATATTTTATAATCCTGTAAATTTAATTATTATTACTGGATCTTCAAAAGAATAAATGAGCTAATTTAAATAACTAATTAATAGAAAAGAAATTAATTATAAATTAATAATATTTAATAGCTGTCATTTTAAGAATAAATTATTTAATAGATTTGATTAAAAAAGGAATAATGTTCATTGGTAAGATAAGACAATTGCTAATTGTTTGGGGTAAAACCCTTAGGTGTTCAAATCACCTTTATTCCTAACAAAAAATAAATAATTAATAATAAAGAATAATTGTAATATTTATAACTAAATTAATTAAATTAAAAAGAAAAGTGATTATTATAAAAATAAATAAATATTAACAAAAAATAAATAAAATAATAAAAATATAATAAAAATTAAGTGTAAAATAAATGTGTAGATAAAATTATAATTAGATAGAAAATTAATTATATAAAATTGTTAATCATGGGAACAAAAATTGAACTAACTAAATATGAATTGGCTAAATTCTACTAATGCTAAAGAGATTGGTACTCTTTATTTAATTTTTGCTATTTTTGCAGGTATGATTGGGACAGCTTTTTCAGTACTAATAAGATTAGAATTATCTTCTCCAGGAGTTCAATTTTTAAATGGAGACCATCAATTATTTAATGTAATCATTTCAGCTCATGCATTTATCATGATATTTTTTATGGTTATGCCTGGGTTGGTAGGAGGATTTGGTAACTATTTTTTACCTATCCATTGTGGAAGTCCAGATATGGCATTTCCTCGATTAAATAATATCTCCTTTTGGTTGCTTCCACCTTCATTAATCTTACTATTAATGAGTAGTTTAGTTGAAAATGGAGTAGGGACAGGATGGACGGTTAAGGATAAGCTGTCTTATTACAGTAATGTTATAATAAAAAAACTCTATTTGATGCGAAAAAGTTTAGGTTTAATTTTTTCAAGTAAATTAAATAATTCTAATTTTTCTAATAATTCTAATTCTAATTCTAAAAAAATATTATCAATAAATAAAAATCAGAATACTAATAATGAAGATACATATGAAATACAAGGAAATATTAGTGTAACAGATAATTTTTTTAAAACTGTTAAACAAGGTTTAATAGAGGCTATTCCTAGTTATGGTGCTACAGCTGCAGGTGGGAGTTTAGGTACTGCAATTATAAAAGGTACTAATAGTTTACCTCCTGTTCAAAGAGCCTTACTAGGGATAGGTACAGCAGTAGCGGGGACAGTAGCAATAAAAAGTGGAATGTTAGCTCTAGATGATTTAAGAAATAAAGATAAAATTAATAATTTAGAGGAATTAAAAATAGTTAAGGAAATGATAGATATTGATAAAGCGAAGAATTTGGATAATTCAGAAAAAATTAAGGATATAATAGATAAAAGTAAAGATATTGGTAGTGCATTAGAAAATGAAGAATTTAATAATTTAATTCGTAATCCTTTAGAGGGATTATTAAATAATATGTTAACATTTAATTTTTTAATTTTAGTAGTAATATTTATAATTTTAATGTTATTATTAAATAAATTTATAATTAAAAAAAATTCAAGTATAATTATATTTATAGTAAATAAATTTATATATGACAAATTAAAAAATAAAAAATATATAGTGGAATTATTAGAGAGAATAATAAAAAAAACCCATAATTTATCTGATAAATTTATAGTAATTTTTTTTACTATTAATAGTATTTTATTAATTTCTATGGTTTTATTTAATATTTATTTAAATGTAGAATTAGTTAATAATTTAGATGATTATGTAAAAATATATGTTTATTTAAAAAATATTGACAAAAGTTCTATATTATTATTAGGATTAAATAATAAATTCTTTGTAACTGGCCTACAAAATAAAATAAAAAATATTTTTTATATTTTATATCCTATTAATTTCTTGAAATTAAAACTCCTCTACGTAAATAGCTACCTATTCTATATTTTAAATAGAGTGGTAAAAATGTTATTAGCATGGGGACAATTCGCCTGGGTAAAATTTATTACCCATCAGAGACTTAATATAGAGCATCCTTTTAAAATAGCCTATCGGTAAAACTAATAATATTACAACACATTCATTAAATCAAAATAAAGAACTATTCTATCAATGGTTAGTAGGATTTACTGATGGAGAGGGTATATTTTATATAGCATATAAAAATGGAAAATGGTCTTTAGCTTTTAAATTATCCCAACATGAGTATAACTTGAGATTATTATATTTTATTAAAAGCCAATTAGGTGTAGGTAATATTAATAAAAAATCTAAAACTAATCAGGTTAATTATAGTATCAGAGATAGAAAAAAATTAGTAAAGATTATATTTCCTATATTCGATAATTATCCATTATTAACTTCTAAATATTTTAATTATTTAAAATTTAAGGAAGCTTATAGAATATTAGAAGATACTAGTTTAACTAAAAATCAACAAGATGAATTAATATTTGATTTGATTAAAAAAATTCCTTCAGAAGGTTATATTTCCCCAGCTTGGAAAATTGTTAACAATATAGTATCTAATACTAATGAAGCTAACAAGGTAATGTCCAAAGCATGGTTAATAGGATTTACTGAAGCAGAAGGAAATTTCTATCTCGTTAATAAATCTAAAGATATAATAGTTCCTGGGTTTGAAATAACTCAAAATTTAGATTTAATAGTTTTATCTGCTATAGGTTGTATTCTAGGTATTAAAACTAGTTCTAAAAATATATATCATACAATTGTTACTACAAACTCTAGAAGTATTGAAAATATTATAAAATACTATAATAACACTATGAAAGGAATGAAATCTTTTGAATTTAAAATTTGGGCTAGATGTTATGTAAAACACAAAGGTGATTTTACTAAACTTAACAAAATTAGAAATAATATTAGAAGTAAGAAACTAGAAACAACTATACTAAATTATAAATCTAAAGGATTAAATATTCAAGGAATATGTTCAATATATATTTCCTCTATTATTTATCGAGATTAAAAATTAGCTATATTTTTATATTAATAAAAAATCAATAATTAATAGAGAAAATGGTATTTATAAAATTTATGATAATTTATTTTTAAATGCTGGTAACAGATCTAATTATTAAGATTTAATTTATAAAATGATAGATAATTTTACATTCAATTTAATTGAAATTTTAAAAGATTTGTATTAAAATAACAATCAACTGTTTTCAATTTATATTTTTTTATTAAACAAGATTTGGAGTAAATCATTAAATTTGATATTGTAAATTTTATTCCAAAAATTTGCTAGAGAGCCACTTAATTTTATGGATTAAAAAAAGAAGATTAATTTTTTAAATAAAAATACAGAGTTATAAAATGCTACTGGTAAATTATTTTTTTTTTCATCTATTTTTGATATTAAAAATTTAACAGTAAAATCTTCAAATTTGAAAAAGAATATTATAGAAAATATCGAAAATAAAAATGTATCTTCAGATTTTAATAAAACTATAATTAATAATACTAATAAATCAAGCTGAAATTGATATTAAATTTTATGTCCTATAAACGGATAAAATTAGTAAATATTATTAGTATAAAGGATGAAGAAATAGTCCGATCTTTAGTGAAAGCTAAAGCGAGTAATGATAGTGAATTTTAATTAAGATTCATGAGATTACCAACAATCTTTGTTATCCTCCTTTAGCAGGAATCCAGTCTCATTCAGGTGGTGCAGTTGATTTAGCTATCTTCAGTTTACATCTTGCTGGGATTTCTTCTTTATTAGGTGCTATTAATTTCATTAGTACAACTCTAAATATGAGAACTAATGGAATGTCATTACATAAATTACCATTATTTGTGTGGGCTATATTTGTTACAGCTATTTTATTATTATTAGCTTTACCAGTATTAGCCGGTGCAATTACTATGCTTCTTACAGATAGAAATTTTAATACTAGCTTTTATGATCCAGCAGGTGGAGGTGATCCTATTTTATATCAGCATTTATTCTGGTTCTTTGGGCACCCAGAAGTCAAAATTATAGGCTTCTTAACGTTGCTATATGCTGGGACTACTTTGATATTTAGTTTTAAATACTCAGTCTTAAATGATATAGTGAAAAAGTTAAAACAATGAAGTATATCAGCAGGTAACATATTTAATATTAATTATGGAACCTCAGAGACTTTATGCAACGAAACTGCAGTAGAAACAGAAAATATAAAATCTATCTCTGTTCATGTACCTAGACATTCAAAACCAGTGAGTTATGACCAATTTGGACATTATTTAGCAGGATTAATAGATGGAGATGGTCATTTTAGTAGTAAACAGCAATTAGTTTTAGTATTTCATTCATTAGATGCTTCTTTAGCTTTTTATATCAAAAAACGTTTAGGGTTTGGAAATATTAAAAAAATTAAAGATAAAAATGCTTTTCTTCTAGTTATAGCCTCTAAAAAAGGTTTAGAAAAAATAATTAATTTAATTAATGGTAAAATTAGAACAGAAAATAAATATAATCAAGTAATTAATAATATATTAAATCATGATAAATATACTGAATTTAGAAAAAAAATTAGTTTTAAATTAAATTCAGATAAAGAATTAAAAAATCATTGGTTAGCTGGTTTTTCTGATGCTGATGCTAGTTTTCAAATAAAAATGATTAATCGTATTAATAGAATTGAAATACGATTAAATTTTCAAATAGATCAAAAAAGAGATAATATTTTATTATTAATTAAAGATTTTTTTGGAGGTAATATAGGGTATAGAAAATCTCAAGATACTTACTATTATGGTTCAACTAGTTTTGGTTCAGCTAGAAATATTATTAATTATTTTGATGCCTTTCATTTGTTATCTAGTAAACATATTAATTATTTAAAATGAAGAAAAGCATATTTAATAATTCAAAACAGAGATCATTTAAATAAAGATGGTGTTGAAAAAATTATTAAATTAAAAAATTCAATGAATAGATTAAACGATTCTGCAGTTTAAGATAAAGTCCTAACAAGAATGTTAAATTCTTGAGTGTTAATTAGAATAGATTAGTATTAACTATTCGGTTAACCAAAATTAATGTTATATTTTAATTATACCAGGATTTGGTATAGTAAGTCATATAGTATCTACATTTTCAGGTAAACCTGTATTTGGTTACATTGGAATGGTTTATGCTATGTTTTCTATTGGAATTTTAGGATTCTTGGTATGGAGTCATCATATGTTCTCAGTGGGATTAGATGTGGATAAATTTGTGTTCACAGAACTTCACCTTTTTTCTAGATTTGATCTTGCTCAAATTTATCACTCAAAGGATGAATGGGAAAAAATCTTGCTATATGCTGGAAACTCCTGTATTTGTAGTCCACTCGTATTTATTACGTTAGGAAAAATCTACTTAAAACAGTTAAAACTCCCAGGACAATCAGCAGGAAACTTTATTATTAGACAGAAAGCTACGGCAAGTACTAAAAATATTTATAATAGTTATATTAATTTACCTTTAATCTCAGAACATGTTCCTAAACATAAATCTAATCTGACAGAAACTGAATTTGGTTATTTTTTAGCTGGTCTTATTGAAGGAGATGGATGATTTGGTACAAATGAATTACATATTATTTTTGCTGAAAATGATATATCTTTGGCTTATTATATTAAATCCAAAATTGGATATGGTAACATATACAAAATTAAAAACAAAAAAGCAGTAAGATATATTTGTAAAAATAAAAAAGGTCTATATATTATTTTATCTTTGATAAATGGTAAATTAGTAAGTAAACCTAAGTATGAACAATTAATTAAACAAAATTATAGTACTAAATTTAATTATACTATATTGCCACCTTCAAATAGACTTACTCTAGATAATTATTGGTTAGCAGGTTTTACTCAGGCTGATGGATGTTTTCATATTAGTGTGGTAAAAAGTAAAACACACAAAATGAAATTTAGTGTAAGATTAGAATTTTCTATTAAACAAAAAGATGCTATTCCTGTAAAGCTTTTATATGATACTATAAAAATGGGTAATCTTTCTCAATATAACAGTGGTATATGGTGCTATAAAAGTTCAGGTTATAAAACAGCAGCTCAATTAATTAATTATTTTGATACCTTTAATTTATTTGCAGGTAAATATATTAATTTCTTAAAATTTAGAAAAGTGTATATTATGATAACTAAGGGGAAACATTTAGAAACTAAAGGTTTAATTAAAATTAAAAATATTGCTAATAAAGGATCCTCAGAGACAAGCACGCAAGAAGTTTAATATTAAAAAAAAAAATCTATTTATAACAGTTAAATTAGGCTAAGTGTCTAAATGGAAAAATTTATAATCTTAAGCAGAAAAATAATCTGTTATTAATATTTCTGTTTCTTTTTTTTTTTCTTAATAATAATATAAATAAATATTTATTAAACTAAGATACTGTCCATTTAATTTAGACAAGAGCATATTTTACTGCTGCTACTATGGTAATTGCTGTACCTACAGGTATTAAAATTTTCTCATGGCTAGCTACTTTATATGGAGGAAGTTTAAGATATAATACACCATTATTATTTGTATTAGGATTCTTAGCTTTATTCACTATTGGTGGGTTAATTACTCTGGTTAGCTCACTTTAAAGGCTACTATATGCTGGGAACCTCTAATAACTAAGATACTCTAAATTTATATAATTTAAGTAACAAAGCTTAGTTTTGAGCAATCAGCAGGAAACCAACAGACAAATAGTCTTAGTAGGATCCTCAGAGACTACACGTAGCCATCATTTATTCATTCATCAAAAAATGATCAAATGATAAGATATAGTCCAAAAATAATAAATATTTATTATTTAGTATTTATGTGTGAATACATCTTTGAATTTTTAGATTATATAACTATAAACTATCTTTGTCCCTATTATGATTTGATGTGTTCAACTTGTGTTTTAATTAAAATATTAGAACAAATAAAACCAATTAAAATATATAATCATTTTAAGGATGATAGACAACAGCTAATGAAAGATCAAAAAGAAAAAACAGGTGTTTATTGTTTAGTCAATTTAATTAATGGTAAAATCTATATTGGTAGTTCTATTAACCTTGCAGTTAGAATGAGAAATTATTTAAACACTACTTTTTTAAAAAACAAAAAAAATAATAATTTGCCTATTATATGTGCATTGTTGAAATATGGGCAAGAAAATTTTGCTGTGTTAATTCTAGAATATGTAGATATTGAAAATTTAGCTATAAGAGAAACTTATTATATTACATATTTATTACCTCATTATAATATTTTAAAACAAGGTTATTCTTCAATAGGATATAAACACACAGAAGCTACTAAACAAATGCTCACTGAATTAGCTAAAAATAGAATTCATTCTGATAAAACAAAAGCTTTAATTTCTAGAGCTTTAGTGGGGGAGAATAATCCTTTTTACAATAAAAATCATTCTGTAGATTCTAAATTAAGAATGATAGAAGCGAATTCGGCATATCCTGTTTATATTTATAATTCATTTAGAGAATTATTAGTTATTTTTCCATCAGTTAGTACTTTAGCTAAATTAATTAATTCTAATCATTCTACTATAATAAATAATATTAAAAACGGTTCATTGTTTAGAGGGGAATGGTATTTTAGTAATTTACCATTTAATTTAACTGATACACCTTTAATATCTAATTGGTCTTCAAAGGAGTCTAATAATTTAATTTTAGAAATTATTAATAATTATAAAATTAAAAAGGCTATATTTGTTTATAATTTAAATAAAGAATTTATATTTAAATTTGAAGGTGTAACACACGCTCAGAAAGAATTAAATATTAATCATGATATAATAAAAAAATATGCGTTACTAAATACACCCTACAAAGGATATATTTTTAGTTACGAAAGATTGAGAGATTAATTGACTTTATTTTGATAAAGTTTAAATCTCAAATAAAATTATTAAGGATTAATATCATTTTTTCTAATTTTGTAACTGGAGTAATGTTAAGTAATGCTTCATTAGATATTGCTTTCCATGATAGAATTAAAAAAGATCCTAATTATATTCATAAATTCTGGGTAGGATTAATGGATGGTAATGGAAGTATTCAAATAAATCATTGGAGATATAAAAATCTTCAATATAGATTAGTTATTAAATTAAAATATTGTCCTGAAAATCTATCTATGTTAAATTTAATTGCTTACCATATTGGAGGAAAGATAAAAATAATTGGAGATAAAAAATTTGTTATTTGGTTTGTAAACAATAGAAAACAAATCCTAAAAATTCTTAAAATATTTATTAAATATCCTCCTCTAACTACTAGATTAAGAGCTCAATTAAATTTTATGTTAGATTGTTTTGAACAGGGCAATGTTGTTTGGTATTTGAATGCAAGAAATAAAAAATATTTAAATATTAAGGTTGAAACTCCAAATATTGATAATAATTATTTTAATGAATGGTTATCTGGTTTTATAGAAGCAAAAGCTTGTTTCTCTATTAGATTGACTACTAAAAATCATTCATTTTCAATTGAACTAATTGACGATAAATATATCTTAGAAAAAATAAAAAGTCAATTTAATATAAAAAATCAAATTAGAAAAATAGATGATAGATTATGGAATATTGAAATTTATCATAAATTAATATTAATAAATATTATTAATCATTGTATTCAATATCCTTTATTTGGAGAAAAATTACTTTCATTTACTAAATTTAGATCTCTTTTTAAATAAGTGTCATGTAGTCTTACCACTATGATAAATTAGATAATAATTTGTCGGTAATATAATTAATTATAATATATATTGCTAACGGTGAAATCTTTTAAATAGAAATTTAAGCTGTTTCTACACTACAAATTTAAAAGGCTATACCGTGGAAACCAAATTAAAATGTGTATAATTTTTATACTACAATTTAAAAGTAGGATCCGTAGAGACTATATGTGGTAGTCGAAAATTAATTAAGTTTAATAATTAGATAAGAGATAGTCCGATCCTTGTCGTAAGATAAGAAATTAAAAAAATTCCTAAATATTTTTATAATTTTTTTAAATAATTGATTTTAAGAATATTAAATATTAAAGATCATATTTCAGAAATTATTTTTATTAAAAATTTAAATTTACCTTGTAATTTCATAGATGATACTAATATAATAAACTATAATATAAACCCGAGAATATATAATATTGGTTTATTATATAGTTTTTTAATTGGTTTAGTCATAGGTAATATATGGTTGTATTTTAATAAAATCTCTATTGGTAAAGTATTCATTAATAAGGTTAATATTTATATATTTAAATATATCAATAGAAGCATATTTAATATCTCTTTATTTTGGAAATTCTTTATATTTTTATTTTGTGTATTTATAGTAATAGATATTTATCAAATTTATTATTATTATAATGGTATTATAAGCTTTGACTGGTATTTAATAAAAATAGAATTAAATATGGTTGATAATAGTATTAATCCTGTAGTAGATGCAACTAATTCAGTAATAAATATTAAAAATCCTATAGCCAATATAAGTCTTCCAGTAGAAGCAGCACAAATTATTTCTACTTCCTTTTCCACAGCTGCTGGGATGAAAGCAGGCTTAGAATTTGCTAAATATATACCAAATATAGGAGCTACAGCCACAATAGGAGTAGGGACTACTATAACAGCTCAAACTGTTAATATTACAGCTAATAAAATATTAGGGTCTTCTTTATCAATTTCAGAAACTAAAAATAGTATTATACCTGTTTATGTGTTTCATTTTTTTAATGAAAATATAAATAATAGTAAAAATAATGAAAAATATTCAGAATATCCTTATAATTTAATTCCTGATTTAAATATGTATATTAATATAGAAATTTGGTTTCTTATTATTTTAAGTAATATTTTACTAACTGCATATTTATTGGAAAAAAAAATAGATATAAATATATTTATCAAAAATGAAAGATTGAGAAAATTATTAAATTATATATATAATAGATATTTAATGGTATGGTCTATTTCTAGAAATTTTCTCATAATTTGGTGTATATTAATGTTATTCTTATGCATTTTTATGTCAAAATTAATCTTATTTATACTTCTTTCTGTATAGAATAATCATAAATCTTTAAATTAAAAAATATGAAAATTTGATAGACTTATTATGTAGTTGCTCATTTTCATTACGTTTCATCAATGGGTGCTGTGTTTGCCTTATTTGCTGGATTTTATTATTGGAGTCCTAAAATAATAGGTAAAACTTACAATGATTTCCTTGGTAAAATTCATTTCTGGACTTTATTTATTGGGGTTAATTTAACATTCTTCCCTCAACATTTCCTAGGTTTAGCTGGAATGCCTCGAAGAATACCAGATTATCCAGATGCCTTTAGTGGATGGAACGCTGTTTCTAGTTTTGGGTCATTAGTGTCTGTTGTAGCTGTGGTTTTATTTGGTTTTATCATTTATGATAGCTTTGTTAACCAACCTTCTAGCTCTAATAATCCTTGGCTTGTACCTTCATATTTTACTAGTCATTCTCAGTTAAATAATGAAACTCAAACAGTTAATACATTAGAATGGACTTTAGCTAGTCCTATCCCATTTCATGCATTTAAAATGCTACCTACTCAATCTTAATCTTAATCTTAAAATGAATATTACAATGATGAACTATTCTATATTAACTAATTTGTTTAAAGATAAAAATCTTTATTTTGCTTCTATTATTTCATATTTTGCCTTAGATAAATTTAATAAATCAGTATCTTTATATAAAACCCCCTATATCTGGGAAGGTATTACAGGTAAAGAGTCAATTAGTATAATTAAATTAATCCAAGAAAAAATATTATTACAAATTCCCAGAAATAAAGAGCTGAAAAAAAAAATATTATATATAAAATCATTACTAAAAATAATTTATTCTATATTAAATAATATAAAAAAAATATTATTATTTATATTAATAACCTATAAACTATTATCTTTACTAAATCCAAATTTTTTTATTACTTATTTGGAAATTTTTCCAAATGGAGATTATATTATAGAAAGATTACCTTCAGTTTGGAATCTTGAGTCATTATTTAAATTAGATAAAATATTTTATTTTAATTTTTTTCTAATATTTTTAGTTACTTTAAATGTAATTAATTTAATGGTTATTTTTATTTTTTCTTATAAATTTGATTTATATAAAATCAATTCTGTAATTATATCTTATCGTCATTTGATGCTTAATATTCAAAAATTGAGAATCCTTTGGTTAATCTTATTTAATCTATTTAATATTATAAATATTGGATTACCTAATAAAGAATTTTTATTAATTTTTAATATAAATTTCAGTAAAATTTTTGATTTATCAAATTCAAAAATAATCGGGCATTCAATTATAGGTCAGGAGGTACAAAATAATATCATAGCTAATATTGATAATTCTCTTTCTTCTTCTTCTCAACCACAAGATATCACTTCTTCATTAAATCTATCTACTTCAAATCCTATAACAGAATTGAAGAAAATTATAGAATCACAAAATTCAGAATCTATAAATAAAGATACAATAGATACTGATTATGATAGTGATATGTCAATTAAAACTAAAATAAATTTAATATTAGTGAACTCTAATTCACATATTTTTAATTTTAATAATTTTAATGCTGATTTAACCTTGGAGGAAAAATTTTTCTATATAGAAAGAAAAATGTATCTTAAGGGTGTGGAATCTAGCTTACCTATGATAGATTGGTTTATTGATCTAATGGCTAAGTCAGATGGAAGTAAAACTAGTATAGATAAATTAGTTGAACTTAATCTAAATGCTATTTTAAAAATGGAGAGAAATTCTCAATTAAATAGTTGTGGGTTTTTCAGAAATAAACCTTTTCTTATTACCCACGCAGATAAAACTCCTTTAGTTTATCCTCATGTTATCCCTATCTTTAAAGATTGAGGTGCTTATGATATCGATTATGATTAAAATAGATTAGATAATAATTAAATAAAAACCTATAATAATCTTTAAAATTTATAAAAAAAAAAATAAACAATTCTTCATCCCCTTTATTCTTTATTTTCCCTGGTTTAATTTGTTCCCTACAATACCAGAGGACAGAGTGGATAAAACACAAATTTATTTAATAATTTATTATAATTTAATAATTAAATAAATATAAACTCTTGAAATTATTTAACTAAATTTAATTAAAAAACAAATCTTATTAATTTAAAACCTCCTCTCAATGAAAACTATTAAAGGTTAATTACTTTAATTAAAATTTAATAATTAAAAATATCTTCTTTCTCTTTATATAAAATAATCACAAAAAAGAAAAGTAAATAGATAAATTTGAAAACAATATAATTTAATCATGTTAACCTTACTGTTAATTATACCCATATTAGGGTCATTAATTTTGTTGCCTTTCTCCAATGAGATAGAAAAAAATATAGAAACAATGAAAAAAATTGCATTAACAACTTCTCTAATTACTTTTTTAATCTCTTTAATAATATGGTATCAATTTGATTCTAATACAACACAATATCAATTTGTATCAGAGTTTAATCAATTAAATTTTTTACATTTAAATTTAGGAATAGATGGTATCTCTCTTTATTTTGTGTTATTAACAACATTTGTTACACCCATTGCTTTATTATCTAATTATAATAATATAAAAAGAAATAATAAATATTTTTTAATATCCTTTTTATTATTAGAAACTTTACAAATTTGTGCTTTTGTTTCTTTAGATTTGTTACTTTTCTATGTTTTTTTTGAAAGTGTTTTACCCATATTATTTATTATTATTGTGGTATTTGGACATGGGAATGATAGATTTAGATCTGCTTTTTTATTATTTTTATATACTTTAGCGGGTAGTTTACCTATGTTACTTTGTATTTTAATTATTTTAAGTTATATAGGTTCAACAGATTTTCAAATTATATCATTAAGTGATATTAGTTTAGAAGGTCAAAAATTATTATGGTTAGGATTTTTTGTAGCTTTTGCAGTTAAAACACCACTTTATCCATTTATAATATGGTTACCTAAAGCTCATAGTGATTCACCTTTAGCTGGTTCTATTATATTGGCTGCTACTATTTTAAAATTAGCAACTTATGGTTATATAAGAGTTTTAATTAATTTTTTACCTGATGCTACTAATTATTTTAGTCCTTTAGTACAAACTATTGCAGTTATTACTATTATTTATGCATCATTCTCAACTATTATTCAACAAGATACAAAAAGATTAATTGCTTATAGTAGTGTAGCTCATATGGGTGTAGTAGTATTAGGTTTATTCTCTAATACTATACAAGGTATTGAAGGAGCTATCTTATTAGCTGTAGCTCATGGTTTTGTAAGTCCTGCTTTATTTACTTGTGTAGGTGGTATTATTTATGATAGAACTGGTAAAAGAATTATTAATTATATTAGAGGTTTAGCTACTTATATGCCTGTATTTACTATTTTATTTTTTGTATTCACTTTAGCTAATACGGGAATTCCTTTAACTCTTAATTTCTTAGGCGAACAATTATCTTTAATGGGAATATGGCAACAAAATCCTATTATAGCTTCTTTAGGTGCTAGTGGTATTGTTTTATCTGCTTGCTACTCTTTATTTTTATATAATAGATTATCTTATGGTACATATTCACCTCATCTTCCTGTTCTAAAAGATATTAATAGAAGAGAATATTATCTTTTAATTAGTTTATTATTACCAACTATTATCTTAGGTATTTTACCTAATATTTTATTAAATTCTCTTCATACTTCTATCTCAGCTTTAATTTATTTTATTTAATATTAATTATAAAATAATTTATTGTATAAACAAAAGATTTACCTAAATAATAATAATTTAGTATCTATATTATCTATTTATTTGCTATCTTGTCTTTTTATTTATGTGACTTCTTTTTGAATGTTATTTATTATTTTGGGTGTCTAAATTATAGATTCTAAATATTTAAATTTGGATAATATGAAATGGAACAATTATATAAATTTATAACTATATAATTCTATAAAATCTCCAAATAAATAATTTATTTAATATTAAAATTTAAATATTACTAAATAAATCTCTTAATCCTAAAAATTGATATTAATTATCAATCTTCTTTGATTAACTAACAATAATTTTTAAATTTGAGCTAGTTTAAATTGAATTCTATTGTTATATAATTTGAAATTTAATTTTAGATTATAACTTTTTAAATTCCTCAAATCTTTCTGTTTAATTTATTTTAATAAAAATAAAAGTCTAAAATTTAAGATTAGTTATATACTTTAATAAAGGTGTAAAACCTTATAAAGGTTAAAGACTATTCTTATTTAGCTTCTGTATTTATTATTTATCAAAAGCTTTTAAATTTAGAGTATTATAATAAATATGACTTTTTGGTTTGTGGTTTAGAATGCAAAGTCATCCTGCCTTATTAGTTTAGAATTTTAAATATTAAGGTCACTTTTTCTAGGTTAAACCTGCAGCTCTTTGAAAATTAATCTAATAAATTTAAAATTTCTCTTCTTGCCCCTAACTACAATCATATAAATTCATTATTAGGAGAAAATAATTATAGATTCACTCTATTTTATTTAGAATTTTAGATTTTAATATTAAAATTTTAAATTCTTTTATTCTTAATATGAATAGATCTAAATTTAAAGCTATAATATTTGTAGTTCTAATCTAAAGCTATGATCCAAATATTATTAAAGATTTGGGTATATTTTAATTTATATCTTAATTCTGGCTATTATTTGTAATTTTTGTTTGTAAGGATAAAATTTATTAAGATTCAGTACAATTTAATACTGCAGAGAGATAGTTTCTATAATATGAACTTATTGTTTAAAGCCTTTTAATCTTTTATTATTCTATAAAATTGAGTATATAAATTATGACCTCCTAGTTATAAATAAAAATACTCAGTATTATAAATAAATAGAGTATATAAAATATGCTTATCTTCTATAGCCTTAAATATAATAAATATTTAAATATTTAAAATACCTATTTAATTTATTAGTTATTTTTATATTATTATTTTTATTATTTTTTTATAGTTAATTTTAAGGATTTATATTTAAAATGAAACAAATATTTGTATAAATGTTTCAATTCTTTGTAATTTTCTTGTGATTTTTTTTCATATTTTTGTATTTCCCTCTATTTCTGTTTTGGTTATTTATTATAGTTTTTAATTTGTTATATCTATTTTATTACAATCAGTCTAAATAGAGGGAAACTAATAATAAATTATTTTTTTTTAATAGGTAAGAAAAGGATCATAACTCCATTTTTATTTTATTAACGGTATCTAAATATTATATCATTTTATATATTTTAATTAAAATTTAAAGGAGATAAAGGATAACCAACAGATAAAGAGAAATATAAAATTTATTAAATTTAATTTTATTATAAAATAGTGAATTTAATAAATAAAATTAATCTTAAAGGAAAGGGTAAATTTAATATTAGCAAAAATTATAAAAATTAAATCTATAGATAAAGTATAAATATGCTGGCTATATATTTTATATTCACAATGACAACTCTTTTTATAAATATTTTTGCTTTTGGGACTTTAGTTTCAAGTATTTTTGCTATCACATCTAAAAATCCTGTAATTTCTGTTATATTTTTAATCTCCACTTTTGTTCAAGCAGCTTTATATTTAATTCTTATAGGTATTAATTTTGTAGGTATATCTTATATAGTAATATATGTAGGTGCAATAGCTGTACTATTTTTATTTGTAATTATGATGATAAATATAAAACTAACAGATATATTAGAAACTGGAAATCAATATACTAAAAATTTACCTTTAGCTATAGCTATTGGTTCTTTATTTATTTTTATTATTTTTACTATTATACCTTTCAATTTTAATAATATTCCCGCTTTATCTATTTTATTAGATAAATTGACATATTTAAATACTATTTTATCTAATTCTAAATTTGTATCTGTTAATTTAATTAATTCTATTGTTAATAATAATTTTTTCTCATCATTCTCTGATATATTAATTACAGAATTTCAACAAATAGAAGTATTAGGTCATGGTTTATATACTTATGATGCAGTTTTATTAATAACATTAAGTGTTATATTATTACTAGCTATGTTAGCTACTATAATTATATCTAAGAATAAAAATTAAAAAAATTTAAATTTATAAGATTGTTATTTTTGATATTTTAATTATTTATTTTTAATCTATTGAAAAATTAAAAAAAAAAGTAAAATCAGCTTATTTATTTGTTATAATTATTAGAAATAAAATTATATGCAGCGGATCTGATCTTAAATTATAAATTTTGAAAATTTATAATTTATTTAATATTAATTGATCGTATAAAAAAGGAATATTAATAAGAATAGCTAGTCCTTAATTTAAGACATATATCATTTATTACTAAGTGGTTGATTTGGATAGTTCTATTTTTTTATTTATAATACTGATTCATTTTATTTTTCATAAATATCTGATACATTCCTTTAATAGACTGAAAAAGATTTGTGGTTTAACAACCTTATCTAAAGAATATAAAATAGAAAACTAAATATTTGCTTGTAATAGGAAAAGGCCAAATATTTATGATTATATAAAAATAATCAAGATAAGGATGTTGGATAGAAATTCGGAATATTGGAATTATAAAGCTCTGATGATTATAAACCTCTTCAAAAATATAAAATATCGTTTGTAAAAGCTAAACTAAAAATAGATAGCTTAACTAAATATTTTTAATCTTTAAAATAGGAATTATACTATTAAAAACAAAGTACAAATAAAAGGGTATTAAGAAAAATTGTTTATACTTTAAAAAAAAATTTTATATTTTTTTTTAATATGTTAGACGCTATTCTTTAAAACTTAAATTAAATTATGTTAGCAGCAGCAAAATACATAGGAGCAGGTATAGCTTGTTCAGGTTTAATTGGAGCAGGAGCAGGAATTGGAACAATTTTTGGTTCATTAATCTTAGCTACAGCAAGAAACCCTCAACTTAAAGGACAATTTTTTAATTATGCAATCTTAGGATTTGCTTTAGCAGAAGCTACAGGGCTTTTTGCTCTGATGATGGGATTCCTATTATTATACTCTTAATTATTATAAATTTATTAATAGTACAGCAAATTTAATTAAAAAAATACAAAATCTTATTAAATTTAAATAAATAAAATATATTTTTAGTTTATATGACTAGAACAAAATTGAAAATTAAAATTATATTTGGTGAATTTAATATAAATTACTCATCCCCTTTTTTTAATTATGATGAATGCTAATTTTTTTCACTATAATTCTAGCTCTGTCTTTGCTGGAGTGAAATGAGATAGTTTAATATGGTCTGAAGTTAAATCCATTTTTTATGGAAATATAATCACTTAAAAAAATATATTTCCAGATTCTATAAATCTTTCAAAGATTTATATATTAGTATTAAAGATATTAAAATTTAAGATAAATATTAGTAAAAATAATGATAAAATTTTAATCAATAATGATTATATCCCTATGAATATATATAATTTAAATCACAACCTTGATAATCGAAATTTCTTTCTAAAATTGAAAAATAGATTTATTTTGTTGATTAAATATTATATTTAATAACCTCTATATTGAAAATATTTCACCATTTAAATATAATCATCCTAAATATTTTTTATAAATAACAATAATTAATTAAAATTTGAGATGAGATTTTAAACTAAATGAATAAATTTTATCTTTTTATAAACTAAGGAGTGAATTATAATTTGCTTAAAAAAATAAACTATTAAATAGAAACCAATTGTCACTATAAAAATCAGTAGTATTATAATTTAGTTAACAAATCCAAAAAGGGAGATATTAAATCATAAATATTTGTAGTATAATATTATAATCCCACTATTTATAATTTTATCTAAGGGTTTCAATATGTTAAATGGTTTGATTAGGAAAAATAGGGATAATACAAATGAGAAAATAATGTTGTATAACAATCTATTATAGGGTTTATCCTTAAATATCCCCAGGGAATGGCCCCTAAATTATAAAAAAATCTATTAATATAGTTAAATAAAAGAAGTTAAGTTGAACAGAATTAAAATGGTTATAAAAAGATAATTATTTATTAAAAAATAAAATATCTCTGCCTCTTAAGACCTTTAAATAATGCAGCTCTAAATAAATTTAAAATATAGTTATAGTGTTACAATCTAAGATATTTATATCTAGATTTATTAAACCAAATATTTATACAACAAAATAAAACTTTCTACCTTATTATAAGGATTAACTGATATTCATTATCAGAGCTTTAAAATCTAATAATTATTGTTAGAATCTAAATTAAGATTTAAATTAATAATTATTATTAAAGCATAATAATAAATTTAAAAAATATGAATGAATTAATAAAATATTTAAAGAATATAGGGATTCATATCAATATAAGTGAATCTAGTTCTCCTATTAAATTATTTGCTTTTAGTATCTTTGTATTGTCTTTAATTAGTTTATTTTGTGTATTAAATATAATATTGTATATATATGATATTTATTCACATTATTATACTATTGATTTATTCTCTTATCTTATTCCGTCAGGAGATAAAAATGATAGTATGGCTATGGATCCTGTACGCTGGTGGCCTAGCGGGGTACCCCAAGGATGGACTATTGTGGGTACAGCTTTAGCTACTTTTGGTGCTTTAACTAAAATACAAGGAATTTCTCCTAGAATGAGAGTGTTAGGGGCTTTAGGTAGTGCTGGTGTTTCAGCCACTCAAATTACTTATCATTCTGCAATAGAAAATCCTGTAGGATTTAATAGACTAATGTGGGGTTTATCAGAATATAAAAAAACTGGTTCATGGCCTAGTTTAGAACAAGTTGCTAATAGTACCACTGATAAACAACTAAATGATTTTGCTGTTGAAGCAATTAAACATGTTGATAACTCAAAAGTTGAAAATATTCTTAAAGAGGTTAGTGATAATAAGTTTTTACCTTCCTCTGATTTTTCAGATTTTATTGATAAATTTATTAATTTAATTTTTAAAGAAACAATGCAAGTATTAAAACCTGTGCCAGTTCAAGGTTTTTTTGATGATTTAATTGGTCAAAGAATGTTTATTGATATTATTCTTTTTATTTTGTGTATTTGTGTTATATTATTATTTATAATCTTTATTTTTAATTTAATTTTTTTATTAAATAAAGATAAAATTATTAAGAAATTTGATAATAAATTTATTACTTTTTATGTTAAATATCAGACTGTTTTAAGCTGGATTACTTTATTTTATATTCCTATATTTATTATTACTGGTTTATTTACTCTATGTCATGGTCTACATTGGTTAGTTACTAATCAAATACCTTATGATTCCTTAGGAATAGATTTACATCAGTTTATATCTTCTTCTCCTTCTCCGACTCCGATTTCGAGTACGAAAGGGATAGATATTGAATTAAAAGGTATAATTCTAATTTTAATTTCTAATAAAATTAAGTTTTATAATAATAATATTTATAATAAAATTAATTATCCTCTTATTTTTAATAAAATATTTAAAGAGAGAAGAATGATAATGACAAAGACAAAGATAAATAATAAACCATTAACTCCAATTCTAGAAAATAAAAATAAATTGTATATAGGTGAAGCAGTAATAATGTCACCAGCTATAGCTGGTGGAATGAAATTAACTCAATCAGCACAAATCTTGGCAGGAAAAATTAAATATACGATGTTAGGGATAAGAGCAGGAGGATCTGGAATTGTAAATTATAATTTATCAAATCAAATGAGTGAAGATATAATAAATAAGGATTCTAATAATTATATAGATTTGATAGTGATAGAACCTATAAAAGAGGCTTTACATTTGACTGGAAATTATGGGATCGATTTTTTATTATTAATACAAAATTTTCAAAGAATACAACTTATTTTATTATTTATGTTAGGTTATAATTTTTTAATGCTTTATATAAATGAAAAAAAATTGGAGGAATTCTTATTAAAAATAATGGGAGTAAAAATTGTAAATTTTATATTAAATACCTTACAGAAATTCAAAAAAACTGTTAAAATATTTATAATCTTTGGTTTCCTATTATTATTTATAACTAATGTACTAGCTTATCATTATTTAGATTTTTATATTAATAATATAGAAGATATCATAAGATTATATTTTAAATAATTAAATTAGCCTAATAAAAAAAAAAATAAGAATATTATTTAGGGATATAGCTTATTCTTAAAAAGAAAAAATAAATAATATTTATTTAACCCCCTTCTTTAAAATATAAAAAATATAAAAATTTCAAGAATTAAAATAAAAATGGAAAGATTTTTAAGTACAAATTAAAAATAAATTATTAACTAAAAATATATGATAGAATATTCATTAAATAAAATAAATTTTGGAATCAAAAAATATTAAATGAAAATATTAAAAAATAACAATTTACTTTAATTCAATTTAAAGTAAAAATAACAGCAGGAATATTTAGATCAATTTAATATATACAACCAGTACAAAAAAAAGGATTATAATATACTATTTGAAAATTTTTTAATTTTTTGGTGTTATTAGTTCTGAAATTTATAATTTAAAAGATGTTGAGACTGTAATATATAGTTTTCAAATAATAAAAAAATATAAATAAAATAACAAAATTACAATTAGAATCTAAAGATAAAAAGGAAATACAAAAAATATATTTTAAAGGATATAATTTACCTTGTAGAATAAAATTTTAAATAATTCTTTTTTTTAATTTATAGATTGATAGATTTATAATTTTATATATTTATTTACCAGAGATTAAAGGATTCTCTGGTATCTTATTTAATCCTTTCTTAAAATTTAAAAAAAAGAATGAAAATAGACACAATATACGATAAACTAGCACAAAATAAAGGTCAAATATTTGCATGTTTTACTAGAAGTTTTGATGAATCACATATAAAAAATAATAAAATTCATTTAATTAGCTCAGTTATATATAATAATAATTTAGATTTCTCAAAATATATAAAGAATATTAATAACATGTTTGAAAACAACGAACAATATTATCTTGTTATAGTAGTAGATCCAGGGTTAATTCTAAATAATTCAGAAAAAGATGAAACAAATATAAAAAGAATAAAACAAATGGGTCCTAATTTAACTCTTATTTTTATAAGTTTAGATGAATTAATTGGTCATTTAAGCTTTACAACTAAAGAAGATGGAATATTTGAAAATATATTTGGAAATAAATCTTTAATTGAAAAAGATTTTAGATTAATAAGTCAAAATTCTTTATTTATTTTTTGTAATTTATTTTGGAGTAATATATTGTTAAAATTTAAAATATGTGGAGTGGAAATAAGTGGAGGTAGTAGTTCAAAAAGACATATCTTTAATACTGTGGATTATCAATTAATAAATAATTGTAATTTATATTATGATTATAATCAAAAGATTATTAGAAAATTAATTTATGATAGTTTGAATAATCCTATTTTATCTAGTTCAATTCCTTTAGATATTTATAATAATTATTTAAATATAAATATAAATAATGAAATTAAATCAATTAAAATTAAAGAATTTAATAATTTCTCTTTTTTAAAATCACAAATAAATGAGTTAGATGACAGAGAAGATAAAAAATTAGATATTCATGTCTCAGATTTAATAAAACATAATTTTTATATTTCTTATAAAATTTTGTTTAATAGCATAATAACTAAATTAGAAAATAAATTAAATAAATTAAAAGATCAAAAAGAAAAATTAGAAAAGGAAAATTTAATTTTAAAATATGAATTAAATAGACAAATTGATTTACCTTATATTAGTACAAAATATCTTTCAAATAAAAAGAAACTTAAAAAGGAAAGAACAGCATTAATTAAAGAGTCTGAAACAGACAAGAGACTAGAAAAAATGCAAATTAATTTAGATAATAGTTTAAATATTTTGGAAGAATTAAAGAATATTATTTCAAATAAAGAAAAAGAAATAATAAAATTTAAAGAAACATATCAAAATAAAAGCCTTATGGAATTAAATAATTTAAATGAATTATATTCAAAGAATGAAAACAAAGAATATAAATTTACAAAAAATATCTCAAAGATTCATTTAATTAATCATTATAATACTAAACAATATTGTACCTTAAATTATAATAGATTAAATAATAAATTATTAAGAAAAAATGCAAATTAATTTAGATAATAATTTAAATATTTTAATAAATGTTGTCAAATATTTAATAGCAATTTGATAAATAGTTTAATTTTATTCAATTTAAGCATCTTTAATTTTTATAATTTTAGTGAATATTTAGGTCTGTGGTTTTAATATTCTTAAACAAAATTGTAACTAATGGATTTTTTTATATAAAAATTTATATTTAATCTAGTTAATAAATATTTAAATAAATAATATTTTATTGAAAAGAAAATAATCAAAAACAAAAAAGTATAAATTTAATAAATTAATAAAAGAGAAGCTAAGAAAGTTAATTCTAAATAATAATATAAAAAAAATTATTAACTTTGATATACTACCTTAACTATTTTCAATGTTTTATTTTCTATCTTTATTAAAATTTAATTTATAATATTATAAAATTTAATGATTGAAAAGGTTAAGATAAATAATATTCCTTATATTTTAGCTATCCTAATTTAGGTATATTTTTTCATTTTATAAATAAAATTTATAAAAAATATTAGATCTAGATAATGGTACTAATATATACCATACTAATATTTAAATGAAAAATAAATTAAATGGAGTTATTTCTAGTGAATTAAAAATTAATTAATAATTCACTTCATTTAATGAATTTTAAAGATAATTAAACATTTAATAGTTTAATCCAGTCCTCCCTTTTTATAAATTTAATAAATTAATAATTAAAAATTAAATTAAAAAGTAATGGACAAAAAATAATAATATATAAATGATGAATAATATGAATACAAATTTTAATATTTCTAATTTTAAATTAACTAAAAATGAAGATATAAATATAAAGATAGATAAAAGAATCTTACCTTTATTTAGTACACCCTTTTTATTACAAAAATTGAGTGAAAAAAAGAGAAATAAATATAATTTAAATCTTATAAATTCTCAAAAAAATTTTAAATTTCAAAAAAAAATAATAACCTTAAAAGAAATACTAGAAATATTCTTAAAGGGAATAAAAACATATAATTTAAATTTGAAAGAATATTTAGAAAAACATAATAATAATAAATTAAATTTAATTTTAGAATTAAAAAAAGATGACTATTATAAATTAAACAATAGTTTATCCAATTATTTTTATCAGATTAAAAGATTTATGCCTGTTTTAAAATTAAGATCTTTACTATATAATATTAGACTTTTTTTACCTAAACGATTATTAAAACCTGAACCTTCTATTAGATTCAGTTTTCGTTTAAGATATGTAACAAAATTATATAAGATAGAGTTGAATAAAAGAGAAATAAGAATAAATCTAAGACAAATAAATAGACTATTATATAAAGGAGATCAAATTATAAATGAGATAAATAATCAAATAAATAATAAGATAAATTTAATAAATCAATTAGAAATAGAAGAAAAAAAAAAACAAATGACTAATTTATTAGTATCTAAAATAAATAAACAAAATATCATTAAAGAATCTTCTGTGACTATACAAAAAAATAATCAAAATTTATTATTAGAGAAAAAAAAATATTTTATTAAAAAATTATTTAATTCAATAACTCTTTATAAAACTAATGAAATAAAAATAGCTCAAACAATGAAATCTATATTAAAAAATAAATCTTTTGATTGTAAAACTGATTATATCTCTGCTAATTCTAATCCTGTAGCTATATTATATTCAAGTGAGAATAAACCAATAATTAATCAATATTTAAAATCAATGAGTATTTATAATATGAGTAATAATGGTATTTTCATATCTTATTCTAATATTATTAGCTTTAATTTTAAAACTGAAACTAATAAATTAATTAAAAATATATATAAATTATTAGCTGCTTCATTTAAATCTATGTATTGTTTAATTAGTAAACCTGTATTTGTTATAACTCCTGACAAAATTATTATACAATTATTTTATTTTTTATTTATACCTAATATTTTAAAATTTAAAAAAATACATAAATATGGTAATATTAGTAAAAGTAAATTAAGTAAAAATTTGTGGTTTAAGAGAAAAAAAAGAATTAAAAAACAATATAGAAAATTCAGAAAGATTAAAATTAATATAAGAATTAAATTAAGAAAATTATCTAATGTTGTTTTAACTAAAATATTTACAAATAAATTTAAAAAATTATGTGACCTATTAAGTCATTTATTTAAAAAACCTGTGCAATTAGATTTAATTAGATTACATTACCCATATAATGATAGTCATATTTTAGTTAATTTATTAGGTATTATGATTAATAAAATTAAATTAAGAATTATTTTTAGAAAACTTTTTGAAAAGGCTGTTATTAAAAATTTAAAGAAATTCACTGGCAAAAATAATTTGAATTTAATTCCTGCTTTCCTTTCTGGAATTCATATTAAAGTTGCAGGTAGATTATTGACACATAGAGTGATACCTCGAAAAACAGTTAAAACTATAAAAAGAGGTGCGATAGCTCATGGTAAAATTAATTTCTCTGATGTGGCAAGATATACTAACAAAAATAAAAGAGGTGCTTATAGTATTACTGTATTATCTGGACAAAATTTATTTAATAATTAATTTATAAATTTATAATAAACTAAAGCTCAAATTTATATATGTAAACTATACAATAAAACTAGGTTTAATCTTAATTATTTAAATATATTTTAATTAATAAACCCAATCAATACTAACATATTCAATTTTAATAAATATAAATTTTAAATTGTAAATATATAAATATATAATAAATATATAAACTAATAAAATTTAATATAATATTTTTAACCCCCCTCCCAGAGGGCTTATTCCCTAATATTTATATCTTTTTCTTATATTAATAGGATGAATACGAGAACCTAAAATTTATATGTTTGGGTCTAGTTTCTCAGTGGTAGTGCACAATTCCTTTTTTTTAATGTTTATTATATTTATACTCTGGGATTTTGTGTATTTTTTTATTATTATTAATATTATTATATATTGATTTTAAATTTATATATTGATATTTAGTATTTTCCTACTGTAATTAAGAGATTAGTCAGTATAAATCTTATTTCTTCTTAAAATTTTTTTAAATTAAAAAAATGATTAATATAATATATGTATCTTTATTCTCATTCGTTTCTTTTCTTATTTTAGATTATTTGATTAAAAATAATTATCTAGGTCAATCAATTAAAAAAGTTCATCTTAATTTTATTGGTTTAAGTTATATATCTATAGTTTTTATACTAAGTATTATATATTTTGTAATATTGATGTTATTTAGTTATTTTGATGTGCTTTTAATTTCTTTTGACAATTCATTATTTGAAAAGGATTTATTTAATTTTAGGTCTGATTCCGGTTGTGGTTATGGGTATACCGGTAGTGGTATTACTAATAATATTAATACAAATGCAACTGTGAATACAAATCATCCTAATATAAGTGTTAATTTACCTGTTTCAATTTTAAATAATTTAGCTGGGGCTGTTAATATAGCAGTTGGTGGTGGTTTAGCTTTAAAATTTATGCTACAAGTTCCTGGTGGTCCTGGTTTTAAAGCTTTAGCTGGTGGTGCTACAATATTAGGTAGTCAAGCTTTAACTATTGGTAGGAGTAAATTATTAAATTCTAGTAATTCAGGTGATGGTAAAACACAAATTTTTATCGATTGTTTTGTTAATTTAAGATCTAGCTATCTCGAAGGTGTAAATAATAATAAATTAAATACTATTAGTAATTTAAGTGATAAATATAATGATTTTCCATTAAATCTTTTACCCGAAATAAATCAATTAGCTACTGCAGAATTAATGTTTTTGATTATTATATTAAATATATTTATTGTAAAATATATTACTACAATAGATTATAAAAAATATATACCTAAGAATACTGTAGGTAAAATATTAATTTTTTTTATAAATCGTTATATAATACTTTGGAGTAAATCTGTTAAATTCTTATTAATAGTTAGTTGAACTGGTTTGTTTATTTGTGTTATAGGTTCTAAAATATTTTTGTATTATATCTTAAATTATTAAAGTATTTAAATTTCACCCCCTATCATAATTTCCTTTTATTCTTTTTTGTGATATTAGGATAAAATAGATTAAATTTAGCAAATAAGGTAGATAAAGATAGTGATTATATCTAATAATTTTTGCTGTGTCATTCAAAAGAGAACTAATTAATATTTTATTTTTTATTCACTCTAATTAAGAATTCTATTTTAAATAGCATAGATATAATTTAAAATAGTAAATTTAACTAACTATAGTCTAAATATTTACAGTTAAAGAATATTAATTTTGTCTATAAAAATTTATTTAATAATTAATTTATAAATTTATAAATATAGGATTATATAATAAATATAAGAATGAAAAATATAATCTATTATAATTTGTTTGTTAAAAGAGGTAAGATTAGTTTAATTGGCAAAATGACGTTTTGTGGCGACGATGTTCAGAGTTCAAATCTCTGATTTTACCCTTAATAATTTATATTTTTTTATATTATCTTTAGAATTAGGTGTAAACTGTTACAAATTCTTTACAGTTACTAAATTAAATTTATATTTTTTAAATTATATTTTAGTATTAAAAGAAGAGTTAAGAAATCTAAAACTGTGATTTCTTTAATTAAATTTTTTTTATATTACTAAATAAAATAAGAATTAAAAAAATTAAGTGAAGGTTCTAGGTTAATTAAGGATATATCTTAAGAACAAAAATAATTTTGTGGAAAAATTTGAATAGAAAATTTTAATTTTTATAACTATTTTTTAATTAATAATTAAATTTTAGAATAAATAAAATATCTAACACTTATGTATGTTTATTTTTATTTGTTATAAAAAGAAAATTATTAAAATTTAACTCCTATATCCAAACCTATTAATATTTAGACAAAATTCAGTGAACTAGTCTTAATATATAATTTATATTTAATATATAAAATTTAATAATTTATTTTACAAAATTAGTCCTATAGATAATAAATCTAACTCTTTATATAATAAATCTAACTCTTTAAATAAATAAAATCTTTAATTAAAATTAAACAAATAAAATTTAATTTTTTTTATCTTTAATTATATAATATAAAAAAGATAATATTGATACACAATTAGGTAATGAGCTTTGAAAATAGCTAAAAATATACAAGATAATATAGGGTAATTATTAATATTTAAATTAAATCTAGTGAATATTAATTCATTAAATTTATTTAAATTTTTATATAACAAAATATATTCATTAATGCAATAATCTGTATTTTTAGTTCTAAAACTCCATTTTCGTTTTAAAATTTTGTTTTTAATATAAATTATAATCCTTTTCATTTATTTTAGAAAATAAATTATAGTAGTCATTATATCTTGATAATTTATAAAAATGGAAGATTTTTTTTGTTTCAAAATTAAATGATATATCTAATTTATATAAAGATGATGGGAATAATTGATAACTATCTTTAAATTGGAGAGTATAATTAGAATGAGAAAAATTAATATAAATAATTTTATCTTTGTGTCGATTTATTTTACAATATCCTAAATTAGTAAATAAATTTAATAAGAATATTGAAACTAATCTTGGGTTTATTTTTAATATTATGCCACAATGAAATCTAAATTTTATCTCTTTAATTCTTCAGATAATTAAACTATGAAGATATTTTAATTATTCATCCAGGAGGGAACACTTTTTAATTTATTAAATTTTAATCAGAGAAATAAAATAAAAAAGCAAAATTTATATATTTAAAATATATTATAATTAATCATATCTACTATATCAACTATTAGAAATATTATGATATATTATCTAGATTTAACAGCTGAAGTAGTTTAAATGGTTAAAACATACCACTCATGACGGTAAAAAGAAGGTTCAATTCCTTTTTTCAGCTTAAAAATAAATAGAAATTAATTAAATCAAAGAATATTTAGTATCTTTAAATCAGTATTTAAATTTTGTAGATAATTAATAAAAAAAATTAAAAAAAAATATATAATTTATAAAAATAAAGAATATAAAAAAAAATTAAATAGATAGTAAAAAATAAAAATATAAATTAAAAGTATCGATGACAATATTGTTATAACATCAAAAATTTAATATATATATAATATATATAAAAAAAGTATTTTAAAGGGGTTATTAAGGAAAACTAAGGCAAATTTATAAAAAAGGAGGTTAAACACCAAACACTTCAAGAAATATTACAAATATTTTCTGATATGAAATTTAAGTGATCCTAAGGTAAACCTTGTTTAATAAACTACTTCCTGAAGTAAAACATTTTATTAGGGAAAGGAAAGGAAATCAACCGAGACTCCGAAAGTAATGGTGAGTGAAATCGGATTAGCCTAAATTAAATTATAAATTGAATAACTTAAACATCTTTATTAAAGAATGAATCTTTTGAAATTTCAATAGAAATCATTTAATTTAAAATGTGTATTAGTTAGCATAAATTTGATTTACTAAAAAAAATCAAAATCTTTGCTCTAAAGAAGGTCAAAAACTCTAAGTCCTGTAGATTTATAATTTAATTAAAAAAAGAATAAATTAGTATACTATAATAAACAAAACTAGAAATAATTAATTAATTTGTTAAGTTATATAAATTAAATCTAAATTTAGTATATTATGGTATCTAATCTTTGTTCTAAAAAAGTACGATGAGAGAAAACTTGTCGGAATATAGGGGAACCATCCTCTAAGGCTAAGTATTATAAATTTAGCGATAGTGAAAAAGTACTGTAAAGGAAAAGTTTGAAAAGCGAGTGGTATACAAACAGTGAATTTTTAACAGTGATTAAGAAAATTTAAATCTCTACAGTTAAATTATGAATCTTTCATAAGATTTAAGAATAAATTGTATTAATTTAAATAAGAATAAAAATTGTTATTAATGAATCGATGAAATAGATCATGAATTAGTAACTCTATAAGCAGTCGAAATTCTACTTAAAAAATAAGATTAATGAATGACGGCGTACCTTTTGCATAATGGGTCAGCAAGTTAATAGGAGTAGCAAGGTTTAAAGCCCTAGCGAAAGCGACTGGACTATAATAATATATTAAATTATAAATATTTATTATTAATAATTTACTAATATTATAAAAATAGTGATGGATAAGTTACTTCTATTAGACCCGAAGCCAGGTGATCTTACTAAGACCAGATTATAATGGATCGAACGGGTGAATGTTGCATAATTCTCCGATGAGTCTTGGTAAGCGGTGAAATGCCAATCTGACCTGGTGCTAGCTGGTTTTCTACCGAAACATATTTAAGTATGATGTCTACACAAAATTTATGTAGGTACAGCAAGGCAATTCCCAACAAGTTTAAGGGTTGTGAACTAATTATAAATTTATAATTTTTGTATTTTTTTATTTTTATTCACATCAATCTTTTAGGCGTTTAGGTTGTGGGGACCTCGAAAATCTTACCTTTGGAAGCGAATCTCGGAATTACATAAATTGATGGTAGATATTCAGACTACTCATGCTAAGTTGGGTAGTCAAGACGGAAACAGCCGAGAACACTGATCAAGGTCCCAAATGATTGTTAAGTGAAATTAAGGATGTAGCAATATCGTATACAGCTGTGAAGTGAGCCTGGTAGTCGCTACTTTTAATGATCGTATGTAACAACGCATCAGCAGTCTAGATAGTAGCACCGAAAATTTAACGGGTCTTAAACAATCAACCGATATCGTGTTGGTTTTGAATAATAAAAAATTATATTTTCTTTAATATCTATTTATTTTTATTCTTAATCTAGGTAGTAGAACATTCAGTCAAACTAATTATAAAACAGTGTTTCATTGTTTCTTAGGTTACTGAAGAGAGAATGCTGACATGAGTAACGTAAAAAGAAGTTATAATACTTCTCGCCGAATACAAAAGGGTTGCAAATTGGAAAGGTTAATCCGTTTTGTTTGAATGCGGCCTCTAAGGACCAAAACCAAAGTTTTGGCTGATGAGTATATAATAGAAAGTCCATTTATTTTTATATAATGGACCAAGAAATTAATATTATAAGTAATAATTGTCAAATTTAAATGCTTTATTGTGTTTATTTTTAAATGATTTATCTTTATGATTTTGTGATACTAAGATATTTAGGACATTTTTTTATATAATAATATTTAATATTTATTAAATTTATATCTTAATATGAAATATATATAATCCATTAATAGTGTGTAGATTTGGATTAGTTAATTAGTTAATTGGGTATTTCTATTATCCATTAGATTCACCTTCTTTGAGATAATATTAGATAAATTATTATCATTAATTTCCTTTAATTTAATTAAATGATCAAACTAATAGTGTTTATAATTGAATATTTGATTTGATAGTATATAAATTATATGAAATATATTATTATATATTAAATTATTACTTAATTTTATATTTATTAAATTGGCTAAATAAGCATACAAATTTTAATGTGAATTAAAAAAAGATTTAAATAAGTTAAAGATTATTTTAAAAATTAATCTCTGCAAATATCTTTATCTGTATTTATATGGGTTAGTTCTTGTAGTGTTAATATTTTTTCTACTAAATCTATACTGGTTGAAATCACATATCTCCTTATCTAATCTTTTAGATAACTAAATAAAATTAGGGTATAGTCATGATTTTTGAAAAAATTGGGGTCTTTTCTTTATAAAAATTACAAATTAAAGATTATTCTCAATTAAGACACTATTTGATGAGAATTTGAATGGATTTGTAAATTCTATATTTGAAAGATTTATTATTTTTAATAAATTAAAATCTAGTTATTTAAAGAAAAATATAGATTTTGACCCTCCCTATTTTGAATATATTAGTTAATTAATTCCTAGTTCTTTAAGTCATTAGAGATAAGATAATTTATCACTAGGAAAAATAATCAAATTAGTTTAAATAGAATGAGAGAAAAAAATACTATCCGGTATCTTAAGCTCAAAATTTTGAGTTATTTTTATTTGGGACTAATTATTGACATTTATTTTAAATTTGATTTACCATGATCAAAAATAGAAGAAGATATCTTTTTATTTTGTTTAGTTTATATTTATTATTTTTTATAAGTTATGTTAACTTAACTAGAAATATAACTTTATTTAGCTAAATTATAATTAATTTTAAATATAATTTTAATTTATTTATTAAAATTTAAATAGGGTTTAATAAAATAAAGTTTAAAAATAAACAAAAAAAAACTAAGATAATTTTATCTAATCTTCTAGTTGTTAAGAGGAGATATTTATTACAAATATTCACTCCAATTTTTTAAATATAATTTATCAAACTACCGTACCTTAAACCGACACAGGTTTGTAGGTAGAGAATACTAAGGCGTAGAGCTAAAAGTTGTTAAGGAACTCGGCAAGATCTCCTCATAAGTTTGACGACAAGAGGTACCACAAATATCATGACAAAATTAATAATCCGGATTGTGATAGATTGATATAAGGTGGTGGCACAGAATCGGAGGCCCCGACTGTTTACTAAAAACACAACACAGTGCAATCATTAATATGATAGTATACTGTGTGAAATTTGCCCGATGCCATTAATATAAGAGCGGTCATGGGGAACTGTGACTAATCGAAAATCTGGTTAATAGCGGTCTTAACTATGAGGATTTAAATAAAAACCTATAGGGTCCTCGTTAAACTCGATGATATGCTGGAATATCCTAAAGCTTTAAGTACTAAAGATATTATTTAATATAATTTAGTAAAAATCTTAAAGATAGTACAATGGACAATCAGCAGGGAATATTAATATTAAAAATAGATAATAAATAAATAAAATTAATTTTATTTATTGTATTTATTACATTTATTACAGGAACTAAAGTAAAAATAGAAAAATTAAAATGTTAAAAAGAGATATTAAAAATCCTTTGTATCTTTATTTTTTAGGTGGTTTTGTTGAAGGAGAAGGTTCTAATTCTGTATCAGTTTCAATAAACAAAAAATTTAAATATGGTATAAATATTCAACCTGTTTTTAATGTAAGTCAACATAAAAATGGCTTAGATATATTATACTCATTTAAAGAACTTTTTAATTCAGGATCAGTTGTTCAAAAATCAGGTTCTCCAGATATTTATGTTTATACTTTAAAAGGTTATAAGCAAATAATTAAATATGTAATACCATTTTTAGAAACTTATGTTCAAATATTTAGTTGTAAAAAAGAAGAATATTCTATATTTAAAGAAATTGTGTTGCAATCTTCAGAAGGTAAACAAAAGAACAAAGAAACTTTAATAGAAATGGTTAAACTTTCTTATAAATTTCAAGGTAAAGGTAAAACTCGAAAAAGAGAATTATCTGAAATACTTGAAATAATTGAAGATAAGACAAAATATTTTAATAAAAAAAAATTAATATAAATACAGATTAAAAAGCGAAATAGTAAATAATTTATTTAAA
>Ga0193695_1000014_pt1 | contig 85096 bp, 90 predicted proteins | sample L3s2metaG_FD_160568 | JGI IMG/M metagenome (GOLD analysis project Ga0193695, IMG submission 160568) | Soil microbial communities from a riparian zone of the East river system, Colorado, United States - L3s2 | ecosystem: Environmental > Terrestrial > Soil > Riparian zone | place: USA: East River... | reverse complement strand
TGGAGGCGGCGGCGGTGGTGGAGGTGGAGGCGGTGGAGGCGGCGGAGGTGGAGGCGGCGGCGGAGGCGGTGGCGGCGGACCGCCTCCCGGGGCGATTGGGATCCCGTCGGAGTCGAGCACGTTTCCGGTTGGGCTCACTCGGGTGCCGTAGATGTCCGGATCCTGGCTCTGCGAGCGCCGGTCCTCCCAGACGGCGAGGTAATTCGCGCCGTCGAAAGCAAGAGCCGCAGACACCTGGTTGTTGGCCGCGGTCGAGATCCCGATCCCCTCGGGGTCGAGAACCGTGCCTGCCGGGCTCACGCGCGCTCCGTAGATATCCCCGGGGCCCGAGCGGAAGTCCTCCCAGACCGCGAGGTAATTCGTGCCGTCGAAGGCCAGAACCGGACCACCGCGGCACGTTCCGGTCGAGATCGTTATCCCGCCAGGGTCGAGGACCGTTCCCGCCAGGCTCACGCGCGCCCCCCAGACGGCGGAGCAGCCCGATCGCCAGTCCGTCCACGCAACGAGGAAGTTCGAGCCGTCGAAAGCGACCTTCGGCGCATACTGCACGCCGGTCGCCGTGGAGATCGGGATCCCGGCGGGATCGAGGACGGTCCCGGCCGGGCTCAAGCGCGTTCCGTAGATGTCCGCCGTGCCCGAGCGCCAGTCGTGCCAAGTTACGAGGTAATTCGTGCCGTCGAACGCGAGTCCGGGCTGTACCTGGCTGCTCGGCGCCGTCGAGATCGGGATCCCATCAGGGTCGAGGACGACGCCGGCAGGGCTGACCCGAGCGCCGTAGATGTCGGAGTCGGGGTAGCCCGGCCGCCCGTCGTCCCAGACGACCATGAAGTTCGTGCCGTCGAAGGCGAGGGCAGTCGAAGTTTGCGCGCCGGCCGCCGTCGAAATCGGGAATCCGCCCGGATCGAGGACGACGCCGTCAGGGCTGACCCGCGCACCCCAGATGTTGAAGCCGGCGCCCTCGGAGCGGCCCTCCGTCCAGATGACGAGGTAATTCGTGCCGTCGAACGCGAGCGTCGGTGAGCCCTGGAAGACGTCCACGATCTCGATCCCGTCCGGGTCGAGCACCGTTCCGTCCGAGCGCACCCGCGTGGCGAAGATGCCGGCTTTCTTGAGGTTCGGGTCGAACTGGTCCCAGAGGACGAAGTAGTTCGTGCCGTCGAAGGAGACTGCCGGATCCATCTGCTCGAGCGGACTGGTCTTTCCCCGGGCCGGGCCGAGGCCTGCCGCGCCGGCGTCGCCGACCGACGTCAAGACGGCGAGCGCGCCAACGAGCAGCGCGGTGAGGATGCATGCCCCGAGACGCCCGAGCCGAGCTGACGAGTTCATCGCTCCTCTCCCTTCCGCCTTGCCGTTTGTAGCACCTCGGCGCGAAAAGGGCTAGAGGTCCCCCGTGAGAATCGCGGCCAGCTTGGACGCGTCGATATTGCCTCCCGAGACGACGCAGACGACCTTCCCGCCGCCGGCCTTGCCGGCCAGTGCGGCAGCGACCGGCGTGGCGCCCGCGCCCTCGGCGACAACCCGCGCTCGCTCGGCGAGCAGGCGCACGGCCGCGGCGATCTCGTCGACGCCGGCGACGAGCGAGCCGTCGACGAGCTCCCGGGTCAGCTCGAACATCTCGGGGAACACCTCGGGCGAGCCGATTCCGTCGACGAAGCTTTGCTCGTAATCGACCCTCGTCGGCTCTCCCGCGGCAAGCGAGGCGGCAAGCGGCGCCCCGGTCACAACTTCGCAGGCATACACCTTGCAGTCCGGCGCGAGCGCGCGCAGCGCCGAGGCGATGCCGCAGGTGAGGCCGCCGCCTCCGTACGGGATGACCACGGCCTCCACATCGGGCAGGTCCTCGAGGATCTCGAGCCCGATCGTCCCGTTCCCGGCCATCACCGCTGGATCACTGAAGGCATGCACGAACAGGCCCTCGAGCCCCTCGTGCGTGCGAGTTCGGAAGATCTCGAACCAGTCGTCGAACGAGACCTTGACGATCTCCGCCCCGAGTCGCCTGATCGCGGCGATCTTCGCCTCCGGAGCGGTGTCCGGGATCACGACCGTGCAGTGCAGGCCGAGCCGCCTGGCCCACCACGCGACGCCCTGCGCCATGTTGCCGGCGCTCGCCGTCCAGACTCCGCGTTCGAGCTCGTCTGGCGAGGCAAGGGCCATGGCGTTGCCCGCGCCACGCAGCTTGAACGAGCCGATCGGCTGGAGGTTCTCGAGCTTCAGATAGAGCTCGGCGGGCGCGTCTGCCACCTCGAGCCCGACGAGCGGCGTGCGGAGGGCCGCGCCGGCGATCCGCTCGCGTGCCGCCTCGATCTCCGCGAGCGGGATCAGAGCTCGACCTCGGTGCCCACGCCGAGCTCGAGCGCACGCCTGTAGACGAGCCCGGCGGCGCTCGCGTCCTCGACCGCGTGCCCCATCGACTTGTAGACCGTGATCTGCTCGGGAGACGTGCGGCCCTCGCGGGTCCCGGCCAGTACCTCGCCGAGCTCGGCCGCAGCCTCGGGATCGAGACCCTTGAGTTCGTGGGCCCCGGCGGGGTAGGGCTCGAACGCCACGCGCGATTCGACCACCAGTAGCCCCGCCTGCACGGTCGCCGGGTCGAGCTCCGGCCCCTCGGCGGAGGCGCCGACCGACGTCACGTGCTCGCCGCCGTCCAGCCAGTCCCGGCGCAGAACAGGCTCGCCGGCATCGGTGCAGACGCAGACGACGTCGGCGCCGCGCACGGCTTCCTCGAACGAGTCGAAGACGGCGGCCCCGAGCTCTGCCGCGAGCGCTTCGGCGTTCTCGCGGTTGCGGCTGGCGATGCGGATCTCCGCGAAATCGCGCACACGCCCAACAGCGTCGAGGTGCGAGCGCCCCTGTACGCCGGCTCCGAGCACCGCGAGCACCTGGGCGTCCTCCCGTGCGAGCGCTCGCGTGGCGACCGCGGATGCCGCGGCGGTGCGGACGGCCGTGATCGCCGTCCCGTCCATGACGGCGAGGGGCGAGCCCGTCTGGTCGTCGAAGAGCGCGATCAGCGCCTGGTGCGTGGGCAAGCCGAGGGCGTGGTTGCCGGCGAAGACGGAGACGAGCTTCGTTTCGAGCACGCCGTCGAGGTAGCCCGGCATCGCGCCGAGGAGCCCCCGGCCCGGCACGAACGCAGCCGTTCGCGGCGGGACGGAGGCGTGACCGGCGCTCAGCTCGACGAATGCGCGTTCGAGGGAGTCGAGGAGGAGATCCAGATCGAGCAGACGGCGAACCTCGGCTTGTGTGAGGAAGAGCACGGTCTAGCCGGGCAACAGGCCGAGGGTTGCGAGCCCGTCGATCGGCTCCTGCGCGCTACAGCTGCCGAAGCCGACGAAGAGCTGCTGCCTGACCTCGGCGATCTCCTCCGGCCCGGCCGAGCGCTCCCGCCAGGTGAAGGCCTCGGCCGTCACCGCAAAGGCGGCTTCGTCCTCCTCGGCCAGCGCGTCCTCCTCGTCGCCTTCGAAGACAACCGAGGCGAGTAGGTTGAGGAACCCGTGCTCGTCGCCGCTGCGGATCGGGTGGTGGAGCCCGGCCGTCGCCTTGAACGGCACGCCCAGCCTGCGGCATGCCGCCACGAACCCGGCGAGGTCCGGAATGCGCGGCGTGGTCGCTCCGCCGCAGCGCACCTTGGCCCTGAGGCCGAGCTCGCCGAGCTGAAGGATCCGGAACGAGACGTCGTAGCGCAGGGGCAGCTCGCAGTAGACCTCCGGCGCGGCGTCGATCAGCACGTCCGGGTCGAGGCCGGCCGCCTCCACCGCTTCGATGCGCTCGTCCTCCGGCGGAAGCCTGCCCTCATCGACGACGACGGAGAGCCGCAGCGGCTCGTCGCCCAGCTCCCGGAGCTTCGAGGCGGGGCAGACGAACCGATTGACGATCCAGCCGGTGTCGCCGTCGCGAACCCGGCGGTGCTCGGCCAGGCCGGCGGCCAGCGGCAGTTGCGCCGGCGGAAACGTGGGAGCGTGGTCGATCAGCCCCGCGAAGAGGGCATATCGAGCGTCAGTTGTCGTGGTGGGCGGAGGCACACCGCTGTCCTGATGCTCAGCCCGAGGTGATGTACTCGGTCAGGTACTGAATCTCGAAGCTCTGCTTCTTCGACTTGAACTTGACGAGATCGCCGATCGAGACGACGCCGACGACCTCGCCGCCTTCGACGACCGGGAGGTGACGAATCCGCCGGTCGGTCATGAGCGCCATGCACTCGTCGATCGACGTCTCCGGCGTGACCACGATCAACGGCGACGACATGATCTCGCCGACGGTCACGTCCGCGTCGGTCTGGCCTTCGACCGCGACGCGGCGAAGGTAGTCCCGCTCGGTGACGATCCCGGCAATCTCGCCGTCCTTCGTCACGAGCAGCGACCCGATGTTGGCCTCGACCATCTGCTTCACCGCATCGAGTACTGAGGCTCCCGCATCGATCCGAAGCACATCGCGACCCTTGTCGCCGAGGATCTCCGACACCTGGTTCACGTCGCCTCCTTAGCCGATAGCAAGCGTGGGCGTAGTCGAACTGATCATTGCACGAACCAAGCTGGCATCACCCGGCGGGCATGACGAGCTCGTAGGCCCGTACTTTCTCGTCGCTCTTTCTGAGCGGCACTTCCCCGAGATCTCGCACCACCAACTCGCCGAGATCCTCTTCCTCGAGCAAGCTGCTCAGCGCCTGTGTGACGAAGATCTGCCCGTTCGGCGGCGTCGCAGAGCTCGATACAGCGGAGGACCGCCCGCCCGACCCAGCCGACCCCCGCCGTCCCCTGCTCGCCCAGGTCGCGCACGGCGACATACGGAATTTGCCCGTCGGCGACGATCCCTGCTGCGGAGCGCGAGAGGAGCACCTGGCCCCCGTGTCCAATCGTGCAGATTCGCGCCGCTCGGTGGACACCTACGCCGACGTAGCTCTCATTGGAAACGTGAGGCTCACAGGTATGGAGCCCCATCCGGACGCGAACCTCCACTCCGTCGTCCCAGGGGTGCGTGGAGAGTGCCCGCTGCGCTGAGACGGCGGCCGCGACTGCATCTCGTGCGCTCGCGAACGCGACGAAGAAGCTGTCACCCTGCGTGTCGACTTCGATGCCGCGGTGCTCGGTGAACGCCTCACGGACAAGGCGACGATGGTCGGCAAGCACGTCGCCGTAGCGTTCCCCGAGACCCTTGACCAGCTCCGTCGAGCCATCGACGTCGGAGAAGAGCAGGGTGACGGTTCCAGTCGGCAGCTCGGCCACTGCAACTCGCATGGTCGCAGGCAGGGCGTCGCTTGTGAAGCTCCCGCCGATAGCGGCCGGCGTACCGGCGTCGAGTTCTTCGAGGTTCCCGTTCAGACCGTGAGCTAGCCGACACTGGAGGGTGAGCAAGGCCCACCCTCCAGTGCGTCAATGTCTAGAAGGGACAGTTCCCGGGGTTTGGTTCGTCGATCCGTCGTGTGGCGCCCGCCGGAACTAGCGAGGCCACGACCGTTACGAGGTCGACAGTGCCCTCGTTTCGTACGACGTGGACGTCGTGGCCGGCGTCGACGAATCCCGATCCGGCCGGGACGACGTGCGGCGTGCAGGTGGGATCGTCGCCCATGTAGAACGTCGCCGTGCCGGACCTGACGATCACGAGGCTGGGACCCGGGTGGCTGTGCCAGCCGAAGGTCCCGCCCGGCGTGATCGTGTTCTGAATGACGTGGAGATCGGACGCTCCCTTCGTCCTGATCTTCGCCGTCCAGTTGCCGGTCTTGGCCTTCGTCTTGATTGGATCGAAGTGCCCGATTCCAATGGTGGTCGTGGTCACCCCAGAGGGCGGCGTCGCCAGGACGGTTCCGCCGTATAGGCCGGCAAGCAGGAGGACGACAAGCAGAGCCCAAGCCCATTTCGACTTCATTTCTACTCCTTCTCCTTTCTGGACGAGACCGCCTCGACGACGCGGAGTGGCTCGAGCCGGGCCCGTTGTGCTGCCAGAGCAGCCTCACGGCCCGACGGAGCGTCGAAGACGAAGAAGCAGATCTCGTCCTCGGGAACGTGGATCGAGCGGTCGAAGCGGACACGCGTTCCCTCCCGCGTCAGCTCCTCTGCGGCCGAGCGTGCGCGCCGCTCCCGTGCGGTGCGTTCTCCCGCACCCCCACGGGCGAGAAAGGACTCGACCAGGTAGCTCGGCATGCCTCGACGCTACGGCCGGAGCCGAGCGTTGGAAACGTCAGAACGTCGGAACTTTGCTTCGGCCGTGCGCCGCTTCAGTCCAGCCGGCGGGCGAGCTCCGTCCGTGAGCGGATGCCGAGCTTGGCGTAGACGTGGGTCAGGTGGCTCGCAATGGTCCGTTCGGTGAGGAAGAGCGCGGCAGCCACTTCCCGGTTCGTGCGGCCCTCGGCGACGAGCGCAGCGACGCGGCGCTCCGCGTCCGTCAGCCCCTCCTGACGCGTACGCCCACCGATCTGCCCGAGCTCGCCGCGCGCCTTCTGCACCCAGGTCGCAGCACCGAGCTGCTCGAAGCCGGCGAGCCCAGCCTCGATCGCATCGCGGGCGCTGCGCTTCTGCCGTGCCCGCCGCCGGACGGTCCCGAGCGCTAGCTGCGCTCGAGCCCGACCGAAGGGGTCTCCCACCTCCTCGTGCTGTGCAACTGCTTGCTGCAAGAGGAAATCGGCGCGATCGACGTTCCCCTGCGCGGCGACAACGAGACCGCGGCATCGCGTCACATGCGCGAGCACCCACTCGCGGCGGACTCGCGCCGCGTCCAAGTCCCAGACGTCGATGAGGCGAATGGCCTCGTCGATCCGTCCATCCTCGAGGAGCAGCTCGGCGTGGTCGGGGGTCCACCAGCGGACGCTGGGCTCGCCCCACCCGAGCTCCGCGGCCTGCCGGTCGGCCTTGGCGAGCCAGTCTCCGGCGGCCGATGGATCTCCGCTCCAGAGCGAGACGAGTCCCAGGATTGCCAGGTGCTGGGGCGGGTGGAGCATGCGCACGAACTGCTCTTCAGCCAGCTCGAGGGCACGCTCCGAGTGTGCGCGCGCGAGTTCGAGCTGGCCCCGATGCACGGCGACGAGCGCGATTGGGAGGTGGTCCTGCGGCACCTCGAGGCCATACTGGATCGAGATGTCGTGGGCGCGGGCGGCGTGCTCGGCCGCGAGGTTCCAGTGTCCGGCCCAGAACTCGACCCAGGAGAGGCCCCAGAGAGCGCGTGCGCTCCGTGGCTCGTCTCGTTCGTGCCACTCGTGGTGCTCGCGCTGGAAGAAGGTGCGTGCCTCTTCCCGTCTGGAGGACGGTGCGAGGGTGTTGGCGACGGCGAGCGTCGCCTCCTGCACGAGCTTCTCGCCACCGACGGAGTCCGCGAAGTCGTGTGCCCGCGCCGGGAGATCCTGCGGCGACTCTGTCTCGCCGGCGAACCAACCGAGGAATGCCTGCACCGCACGGGCACGCCCCCTCAGCACCTCGTCGTCGAGCTTCTCGGCGAGCTCGAGCGCCGCACGGGCGTGCTCGAACCCACGCCCGAAACGCGTCGCCCACGCGAGGCGACAGTGAATGGCCGCCTGAAGCGCAGGGCGAGAGGCCGCTTCGTCCAGGGCTTCGGCGAGCAGCGCGATGGCACGCTCGACGCTCTCCAGTTCGGCAAGGAGAACCAGGGCCTCGGCGCGCAACGAGCCCGTTTGTGTCTGCGCCAGGAGATCGGCGACGATCGTCCGGGCGCGAATCCACTCACCCGCAATCCGGTGGGCGCGCGCCGCAGCGAGCGCTCGACGATGGCGGTCAGCGTGTGCGTCCGGCGGCGTCAGCCGAAGCGCGTGCTCGCCGAGCTCGGCGGCGACGGCTCCTGCGCCTCGACCTGTGGCCAGCGTCGCAGCCTCGTCGAGGATGCCGGCAACGTCGGCGTCCGTGGTATCCGTCGCCAGCGCGAGGTGACGTGCGCGGACGAGCGGGTCGTCCATGATCGCCGCGAGGCGTCGGTGCAGGCTCCCCCGCTCGTCGGAGGACAGGCTCTGGTAGAGAACGGACGAGAGCAGCGGGTGGCTGAAGCGAATGATCTCGTCCTCGCGCTCGATCACGTGTGCATCGACAGCTGCTTCGAGTGCGTCGGGCGCGATGCCCGCCCGCTCCAGGAGCGAGGCCGAGGGTGCACCCAACGCCGATGCGAGCTCGAGCGCCTCGCGGGTGGGGGCGGGGAGACCGACGAGTCTCGCGCGCACGAGCTCTTCAAGCGTCTCGGGAACCGGGAGCGGCCGCAGCGGATCGACGTCTGAGCCGAGAGCCCGGGCCAGCTCCAGCGCGAAGAAGGGATTTCCGCCCGAGGCCTCGTGAATGCGCAGCAACGTCTGGCGCGCGAAGGGTCTCCCGAGCCGGTCGCGCAAGAATCGATGGAGAGCACCGACGCTGAGCGGTCCGATCGCCAGGCGCTGAACACTCTCGGCCTCGAGTGCTCGCTCGAGCTCCGACGGCTGCGTTCCTTCGACGAGCCGGCGGGCCAGGAGCAGGAGCACGCGGTCGGGAGCCATCCGTCGCAGCGCGAACGCGAGCGCGCTCGCCGAAGACGGGTCGAGCCACTGGACGTCGTCGATGGCGAGCACAACGGGCGTCCTTTCGGCGAGCGTCTGCAGGGCCGTTCGGACCGCGACGCCGAGCGTCCGCGGGTCGACCGGCTGCTCTGAAGCCTCGTCCACGAGCAACGCGACTTCGAGTGCATGCCGCCTCGGCGCCGACAAGGCAGGCAGCACCTCGTCGAGCACGCGCTCGAAGAGATCGCTGAGCACGACGTGCGCCAGCCCGCGTTCGGCCTCGGCCGGGCGCGACGAGAGGACGCAAAACCCCCGCTCGCGCGCCGCCTCGACACCCGCAAGCCAGAGCGTCGACTTCCCGATCCCCGCCTCGCCCTCGAGCACGAGTGCCGCAGGTCCTCCCGTCGCTCGGTCGAGCAAGGCGTGGACGGCGCCGAGTTCCTGCTCCCTACCGATGATCTCGAGCGCCATTTCGCGTCGCAACAATGGTGACAGAGGCCGCTACGAGCGCAAACCTCCAGTGCCGCGACTCGACACTAGCCGCACCACTTGGCATGCTCCCGGTAGCTGTCTCGAGAAGACGAGGAAAGGGGTAGAACATGCGAAAATTCGTAGCCGCGGCGCTCGCGGCGGGGGTCGTGCTCGGATCGGCGATTTTCATCGGCAACGCGACCGGCGGTTCGCCACATCGCTCGTGCATGGGCATGACGGCGACAATCGTCGGCACGCAGCACGCGGACGTGATCAACGGCACGACGGGAGCGGACGTGATCGCCGCAGGGGCCGGCAACGACCAGGTCCTGGGCGACGACGGCGACGACGTCATCTGCGGCGGGCCCGGGAGGGACACGATCCAGGGCGGCGACGGCACCGACAGGCTCACAGGTCAGCAGGGCCGTGACCTCGTCGACGGTGGCGTGCTCGGATGTTGCGGCCCAGGCAACAACGGCGACGACCTCGTGTGGGGCGGTCAAGGAAACGACACGCTGCACGCGAGCGACTTCGGCAACAACACCCTGAACGGCGGACAGGGCGCGGACGAGCTGCACGGATACCAGGGCAACGACATACTGAACGGCGGCAACGGCAAGGACGTGCTCGACGGCTTCACCGGCGACGACACGCTGACGGGTGGAAACGGCCGCGACCACCTCGACGGAGGGGACGGAACCGACACCCTCGACGGCGGGCGCGGCCACGACACCTGCGTCAACGGCGAGTCGAACACGAGCTGCTAGATCTAGGCGCTCATGACCGGGCCGCTCTCGGCGGCCCGGTCATGTCTGCGTCTCTCGAATCTCCAGGCTGCCCGTGCCGCTGAGGTCGATCCAGGCGCGGCCGGGCCCGCGAACGATTCGCATCATCACGTCCTCGCAGTGGCAGCAGCGGACGACGACGCCGGGAGCATCGACGTAGACCTCGAGCCGGGCGACCTGCTCGGTTGCGCCGCACGAGCCGCACACGCTCGTCGCCACCGTCAACTCGACACCGAAGAGCTCGAGCATGAGGCCGCCGATTGCGTTGCCGTCGAGCCTGCGGTCTTCGGTGTCCACTTCAGCTCCCCGTGGCGCCGAAGCGCTCCGTCTTGACGCTCTGCGGCTCGTAGCCGAGCGCGACGAGCCCGTCCGCCGTCGTGTCGACGAACCTCGTCGAGCCGCAGACGAACACCTGGGGCTCGTCCGTCGCGGGCCAGGCAACCTCGCGCAGGATCTCCTCGTCGATGCGCCGGCCGTACCCGCTCCAGCCGTCGGGCTGCGACCGCGTCAGCGTGTGAAAGACCTCGAAGCCGTCCTCACGAGCCCCGAGCTCGTCGAGCTCTTCTCGATAGATGACGTCCTCCAACGTCCGCGACGAGTACAAAAGGCGCGTAGGCGCGGCACTCCCGGCGGCTGCTCGGTGACGGATCATCGCCATCAGCGGCACGACTCCGGATCCGCCGCCCACGAGCAGCAGCGGCCCGGGCTCAGACGGGTCCCAGACGAAGTAGCCGCCGATCGGCCCCCGCACCTCGAAGCGATCGCCTTCCCGTGCCTCGTCCACGAGGTACGGCGAGACCTCGCCGTCGTCGAGCCGTTCGACCGTGATCGCAAGCTCACCGTCGGGCGCCGTCGCGATCGAGTAGCTCCGCTCGGCCTGGTACCCGTCCTCCGCGGTGAGCCGCACGTCGAGGTGCTGGCCGGCGCGGTGCCCGGGCCAGCCGTTCGTCTCGAGCCGGAGCGTCCGGACGCGCGGCGTCTCGGCCATCGTCCCGGCCACCTCCGCGGTCAGCCAGGTCAGTCGCCCCAGTACCGCTGTTCCTGCCACGGATCGCCGAGCAAGTGGTAGCCGTTGGACTCCCAGAACCCGGGCTCGTCCTCGTCGCGGAGCGTGAAGCCGCGCACCCACTTCGCGCTCTTCCAGAAGTACAGGTGCGGGACGAGCAACCGAGCGGGGCCGCCGTGCTCGGGCTCGAGCGGCTGCCCGTCGTAGCCGAACGCGACCCAGGCCTTGCCGTCGGTGACGTGCTCGAGCGGGAGGTTCGTCGTGTAGCCGCCGTCGCAGAAAGCGAGGAGATGGGTCGCATCGTGCTCGACCAGGTCGAGGAGGGTGTCGACCGAGACTCCCTCCCAGACCGTGTCCAGCTTCGACCATTTCGTCACGCAGTGGATGTCGGTCGTCGTTGCCTCGCTCGGCAACCCTCGAAACTCGGCCCAGCTCCAGCTGACCGGCTCGGCCCCGCCCTCGATCGTGAACGTCCACTCCTCGAGCGGCGTGTGGGGCGTCGGTCCCGCCGACAGGACCGGGAAGTCGTCCGTCAGGTACTGGCCCGGTGGCACGCGGCCCGGGGGACCCTCTTGACGGCGGCCCCTGAACCCTCGCGAGATGATGCCCATGTCCTGCGAGTATCGCCCACCGAGCCGCTGATCGGCGTCAGTTGTCCCGACTACGGCTTTCGGCCGCTGATCAGACCCTGGCGCTTCGTGACGGTGAATGCGCCCTGGCGAGCGATTGCCTCCTCCACGGTCTTCCGCGCTCCGCAGAGATCCTCGCCGGCGTAGCGCGAGCTCGAGCGGATGTAGGCGAGCACCGGTTCGGCTTCGGTCACGGCCAGGCCGTCCTCGAACCGCTCGACGCGAACGTCGGCGAAGAACGGCTGAAGCTGTTCAGGCCCGGTTTCCAGTCCGAACGTCTCGGCGTAGCGCCCGAGGTCCCAGCCGGGCACGAGAGCATCGAGCTCGGCGAGATGGCCCCGTCCGATCGTCGAGGCATGGAAGGCGCCTCCCGAGACCACCACCCTGCTGATTTCTGCAAATGCGCGCGGCCGGTCTGGTACGTGGTACAGCATGTGGTTGGCCAGCGCGGCGTCGAAGGAGTCGGCCGGGAACGGCAGTTCCTGCGCGTCGGCGACGACACAGACCGCGCGTTCTCCGAGCTCGAGGCGCGCCGCGTCGATCATCCCGGGCGAGAAGTCGGTGAGCGTGAGCGACCAGCTGGGATCGATCCGCTCGCGGTTGGTTCGCCAGAGCGTTGCCGGGCCGCAGCCGAGGTCGAGGATGCGGGCGTCCCGCCCCGGCGCCTCCCGCTCGAACAGCCACTCGGCCCAGTGCGGGTTGGTCGAGAAGGCCGCGTGGAGCGCGATCCGGGCCTGGAGGTTGTCGTCAGTTGCGTACTGCTTTCGCAGGCCCTCAGTCATTGATGCTTGAGCTCGGGTGTGCGAGCGTGCGCGAATGTCGCTCGAGAGGACTGGGTGACGTCTACTCGACGCCCTTCAAGAATGCGAGGGCGCGTTGCTCGAGCAGCGTCGCAGCGCTCTCGTCGTAGTCCGGCAGGCTGTTGTCGGCGAACAGGTGCCGATCGCCGGGGTACAGGAACAACTCCGCGCCGTCGATCGTCTCGACAAGCTCGCGCGCGGCTGGAAGGTCTTCCAGGGCCCACTCGTCGTCCTCCATCATGTGGATCTGGAGGGGGACTCCCGGCGGCCAGGAGCCGCCGAACTCCGAGGCTGGGAAAGCAGCGCTAAACAGCAGCGCTCCCTTGGCTCCAGGACGTGTCTGGGCCAGCATCTGCGCCGGCATGACTCCGAGCGAAAACCCGGCGTAAACGAGCTCGTTCGGCAAGTCTTCGGCGGCCAGTCGACCGCGCTCTTCGATCGTCTCGAAGCCAACCTCCTTCGCGTAGCCGACGCCCTCGTCCAGGTCGGTGAAGGTCTTGCCGTCGTAGAGGTCGGGCGTGTGAACAACGTGTCCGGCAGCTCGGAGCTCGTCGGCGAATGCGAGGAATCCTTGAGTCTGGCCCTGTGCGTGATGGAACAGCAGTAGCTCGGTCACGATGCACTTCTACCATGCTCGGAGACCTCGAAATGCCACGGCCGCACTCACCCTGGCGGCCGGCTGAGACTGGTGTCAGGTCTTGCAATCACGTACGTATGGCACCGCAAGACCTGACACCAAGCTCATTGGGAGGATTTCGGTCGGCTCCTCGAAGCGAAGCGCCCGTTCGTCCGTCGGGACGGCGGGGGCCGCGCGCGCTGCGCGGTTCGTCGTAGACCTGATCTGATGCGCGTATGCAGCCGCGCGGAGTGGTGCTCGTTGAGGGCACGAGCGACCGCCGCGCGGTCGAGGCGCTTGCGCGCCGCCGTGGCCGCGACCTCCAGGCCGAGGGAGTCGCCATCGTGCCGATGGGCGGCTACGGGAACCTGCCACGCCTCCTCGGGCAGTACTGCGACTTTCGACTCGCGGGGCTCTACGACGTCGGGGAGGAGCCGCACTTCTTGCGCGCATTGGGGTGCGACAATCGCGGGGAGCTCGAGCGCGTCGGGTTCTACGCCTGTACGCGCGACCTCGAGGACGAGCTGACACGGGCGGTGGGGCCGGATGGGATGGAGCGGGTGCTCGCGGAGCAAAACGAGCTGCGCGCGTTCCGGACATACCAGAAACAGCCCGCGCACCGCGCCCGGCCGCTCGAGGAACAGCTGCACGGCTTCTTGTGGAACCGCAAGCAGAAATACGCCGTGCTGCTGGTGGAGGCACTCGACCTCGAGCGGGTCCCGCGGCCGCTCGACCGCGTCCTGGCGCACGTCTAGCTCAGCGCACGGGGGAGAGTCAATGCGCGCCTCGGGGGACGCATCGAAGAGGACCCCGAACGGCCCAGCCACCGGCTACTAGCGCCGAGTGACTGGGCTTACGTTCGTTGGGGAACCCCTCAGGGCCTCAGTCGAGCTTCTGAACAAGGACGGAGGCGTTCACATTCGCGAGCGTTCCTCCACCCGTCGTCGGCAGGCCAACGGCCGCACTCGACGTGTGATTCTTGAGCGTCAGGACTGCGTTGGCGACTGTGGTGACCACGATCGCCTGTCCCGCGTTTTGCTGGGTGCCGGCGCCTGACCCGTAGAGCGAACCGGGAACCATCGTTGCGCCGTTGAACAGGGCGAACTGGCTCGTCTCAGTACCGGACACCGAGAACGTGACCCTGTAGACACCGATGTTCACGAGCGTGATCCCCGCAGCACCGGCGGTATGCGTGATACCGGAGGTCATGACGCCATTCGTATCGAGCGTGACATTGGATTCCACCGGCACGGTCTGCACGCTGGCGTTGTAGAGATAGGCGTACTCGGGGGTCGGGCTAGTGCCGGGGATGCCCTGTGGGCCTTCTGGGCCTACCGGGCCTACCGGGCCTACCGGGCCTACCGGGCCTCCTGCCCCTCCTGCCCCTCCTGCGCCTGCTGCCCCGACGGCTCCGGTGAGACCGGTGGTGCCGGCGTTGCCCCTGTTGCCCTGGTTGCCCTGGTTGCCGTGCTTGCCCTTCAGGCCCCTCTTGCCTGTCAGTCCTCGGAAGCCCCTCGGGCCGCGCGGACCGCGGACAGTCTGAGCTCCATGGCTGGACGTGAGGCTCGCCTCACTGCCGGACGAACGCGACGGCGCAGCCGAGGCGGTCAAGCCGGCCGGCCCCAGAACAGCGAATGCGCCGATTGTGAGGACGAGAATCCTTCTGTTACTCAAAGCGGACATGAATCACATGCCTTTCTCGACTCCAGTTGACCGGGGGTTGCCCAGCCTGGAATTCCATTGGTTGAAAGGGGTGTTGACCGGGCTTCGGCAGCAACGCGGGTCTGCTGAGGGTCACGGACGCTTTGCACTACCCTGATCGCGTCAAAGAGCGCGACCGCCGAAGGGAAACGTGAACGTCGAACTCGACCCGTCCAGGAAGCTAAGACTCGGTGACGCCGAGATCGCGTGCATCGGCCTCGGGACGAACCGGCTCGCGAACACACCCACGAACGTCGCCTTCGTCAAGGAAGCGGTCGCCGCCGGGGTGGGGATGATCGACACCGCCCACAGTTACACCGGTGGAGAAAGCGAGGAGACGATCGGTGCGGCGCTCTCTCCACAGCCCGACAGTTGCGTCATCGCCACGAAGGGCGGAGGCGGCGGCCCCGGTCGGGGACGCCCGGAGATCCTCCGCGCCGAGATCGAGGAGAGCCTACGCCGGCTGCGCACCGACAGCATCGCCCTCTACTACCTGCACCGGATCGACCCGGAGACACCCGTCGAAGAGAGTCTCGCCGCGATCAAGGAGTACCAAGACGGCGGCCAGATCCGGCACGTCGGCATCTCCGAGGTCTCGATCGAAGAGATCGAGCAAGCCCGGCGGGTCGTGACGATCGCCGCCGTCCAGAACCACTACAACCTCTCCGAGCGCAAGCACGAGGCGGTCGTCGACTACTGCGCGAAGGAGAACATCGTCTTCGTTCCCTTCTTCCCGCTGCGCGGGGACGGCGGTAGCGCCCTCGCAGGCATCGCCTCGCGACACAATGCAACGCCGGTCCAGATCACGCTCGCGTGGCTCCTCAAGCGCTCCACGGCGATGTTGCCGATCCCGGGGACGCTCTCGCTCGAGCACCTGAAGGAAAACATGGCCGCGTTGCAGATCGAGCTGACCGACGCAGAGTTCGAGACGCTCCGCTCGTTAGGTTGAGTCCAAGTCCGGGCATCTGATCCCTAATGCTGCTCTGGCGCGCGGTCTTTGTGGGAGTGCTCGCAACTCTGGTCGCCGTCGGTCTGGCGGCTGCGGCACCCGGCACTGTCGATACGACGTTCTCGCAGGACGGCTGGCTCCGGTCGAGGGACTTCTTCGGCGACTTCCAGGAGTACATGCCCAAGGGGGCGGAGGACATCGCCGTCCAACGCGACGGCAAGATTGTCGCTACGGGTGAGATCGAGAGCGGATACGAATCACCCTTCGGGGCTTTCCGCTACACCGCCGCTGGAGATCTCGACCGGACGTTCGGCGAGGGCGGATGGGTGGACACCGACGTGGGCGACCTGGGTCACGCGCACGCGGTCGCGATCCAGAGGGACGGGAAGATCGTCCTGGCCGGAGACAACTTCGAACAAATCCCTCGCTGCATCGTGCTCGTCCGCTACCTCCCCGACGGGTTGCTCGACAAGGGGTTCGGGCGCTCGGGAATCGTCCGGACCTGTCGCAGGTCGTTGTCGCCTCTCGGAACGGACGTGGCCGTTCAGCCGGACGGGAAAATCGTCACACTCGCCTTGAGCTTTCACGACACGCTGCGGCGGCAGTATTACGATCTCGCCGTCCTGCGGTATCGCGCGGACGGCGGACTCGATCGCAGCTTTTCGCACGACGGAATCGGGATCGTGCTGGGCTTCGGCCAATGGCCGCAAGCGCTCGCGATGCAGGCCAACGGGTCGATTGTCGTTGCGGGCTCCGAGTACGGCGCGAACCTGACGGACAACTTCGTGGTCGCCAGGCTCCGGCCGAACGGAGCTTCGGATCGCGCATTCGGCCGCGGCGGGCTCCGGAAGGTGGACTTCGCACGTCGGGACGACCACGCGGATGCGGTCGCCCTCGACGGGCGAGGACGCATCGTGGTCGCCGGGCAGTCGAGCGTGGGGCAATTGCCCAGAGACCGGCGGCTCGCCCTGGTCAGGCTTCGCGCGGACGGGAACGTGGACAGGCGATTCGGTAGGCGTCTGACCAAGTTCGGTCCGCACGGATGCGGAGCCCGGGCGGTCGCAATTCAGCGCGACGGCCGCGTCGTCGTCGCCGGCGTTGCGTACGACGATCCGTCGTGGCTCGGCGGAGCCTGGGTCGTTGCTCGGTACGAGCCCAGTGGCCGAATCGATCGCTCCTTCGGGCAGCGCGGCTTTATCCTCGGCGACTTCGGGACTGGATTCGACTGGGCCGGCTCGATTGCCCTCCAGCCCGACGGGAAGATCGTCGTCGGCGGCCAGGTCTACGAAGACCAAGCGGTCGCACGGTACCTTCCTCGCTAATCCTGCGGCGCGTTGAATCCTTGCCGAACCGCTGCAACACTGGTCTCCTGAGCGGCGACGAGTACGTAGTCGACATCCCTGTTGTGCGGGCGTTCATCGACGCCGTGCGCGCGTCGATCGGGGCGGACACATCGCCCGAGGCTGCGTGCGATGCCATCCGGCCGCGCTTTGCCGAGCTCCTGGCCGATTCTGCCTGGCTTCCGCAGGAGTACCGGGAGAGCGCCCCGGAGAGCGGTATGGGGGGAGGTATCGGGCAGTGGCTCCTCTTCCGCGCGGGCGACCGCTCGCTCTCGCTGTTCTCGCTCGTGGTGCCTCCCGGCGCCCAGACGCCGGTGCACGACCACCTCGCCTGGGGCCTGGTTGGCCTCTACCGCGGCAGCCAGGACGAGGAGATCTACGCTGAGCGGGACGATCGCCTGGAGCTGGTCGAGCGCCGGACGCTCGGCCCCGGCGACTTCTACGCGCTGGTTCCGCCACGGGACGACATCCATCGGGTCCGAACGACTTCGGCCGAGGCCTCGGTCTCGATCCATCTGCTCACAAACGACACCGGCTGCATCTGGCGCCACTCCTACGACCTCGAGTCCGGAGAGCGCGCGCCGTTCCGTTCTGGCTACGTCAACGTGCCCTGTGACGACCAATAATCACTGGCGCTACGAAAAGAGGTTGCGCTCGGCCGGCATGACCACGTCCCGCGCTCGGCCGTCGCCGTCGGCCTTGAGCCCGCGCAGGATCGCAACCGGCGCCCGGTCGAGCTTTCCCATGACGAGCTCGGCCGCGCCGGCGATCTCGTCCGCGATCGCGATTACGGTCGAGCGCAGCTCATAGCCGTTCGGATCGCGCGCGCCCTTCAGGTCGCGCAGCACCTCGACGCCCGCGGCGCCGATGGCGACGTCAGTCGTCCCTTGCCGCCACGGGCGCCCGAAGGAGTCGCTCACAACGACGCCGAGCTCGAGGCGGGTCAGCTCTTGCAATCGAGCACGCAGGCGCGCCGCGGAGGCGTCGGGATCGACGGGGAGGAGGACGACCGTGCCGGGCTCGGGTGCGTTCGAGGCATCGACGCCGCTCGAAGCACAGATGAAGCCGTGGTGCGTCTCGGTGATGAGGAGCGAGGCCCGGGCGCGGAGGACGCGCTTCGCCTCGCCGAGGATCACCTCGATCCGGCGCGCGTCCCCCTCCCCGGCGAGCTCGCACGCCCTGGCCGAGGGCTCGACGTCGTCGAGCTGCACGATCCGCCCTTCGATCTTGGAAATCGCCTTCTGCGCGACGACGAGGATGTCCCCGTCCTGGAGCTGGGCGCGCTCGGTAATGAGGAGCGCGAGGTCGTCTCCTTCGCGCAGCTCCGGCAGTCCGGGAACAGGGAAGATCGTGAGGCCGGTCACAGGCCCTCGATCCGCAGCCCCGCGTGGCCGCGGTAGCGGCGGTTGAGGCTGACGATGACCGCGGTCATGCCTTCGAGCGCGCGAGCGCTCGCGAGCGGGCCGGCATCGAGCGCGCGGCCGGTGACGAGCTGCGCTGCCAGCTCGAGCGCGAGCGCCTTGGCGGCGTCGTCGTCACCGCAGACGAGCGCGTCTCCTGCGGTCTTCCCGGCCGCAAGCGACGCGGCGGCGAGCGAGTGCAGGCCGGCGACGACCGGGCCGCGGAGCAGCTCTTGCGCCCGCTCGGCCAGCGAGAGCGCATCGTCGCCGGGATACGCGGCCCCGCCTGCGACGCGGACCTCGCTCGCAACGCTGAGCACGGGCGTCTCGCCGATCGGCTCGGCCAGCTCGGCCGCCGTCTCGAGCGCAGCCGACGCCGACACGGCGAGCACGACGAGATCGACGCCGTCGACGGCGTCCGCGTTGGCGAGGCCCCGGGCGGCTCCGAGCTCCGCTGCGGTCGCGGCCGCTCGGTCGGGCTCGCGTGACCCGATGCTCACGTCCAGTCCGGCCTCCACCAGCCGTCGCGCGAGCGCCGAGCCGAAGGCGCCGGTTCCGCCGAGCACCGCGACCTTCATACGACGATCGTTCCGAGAGCCGCCTCGGCGAGCCGCCGCCGCGCGGCGGCGTCCGCCATCAGCGTTTGCGTCACGATTGGGCGCACCTCGCCGAGGCCGCCGAGGTCGTCCGCGTCCGCCTCGTCGACGACGAGTGCGTCGATCAAGCCGGGATAGGCACCCGCGACATGGGCAGGCGACGTCCCACCGGCGAGTCGCGCCAGCATGCGATCGGCAGGCCCCTTGACGGCGCGGCCGCCGATCAGGGGGCTGATCGCGACCGACGGGACGCGCCGCGCCGCGAGCGCCTCGCGGATCGGAGCCACTGAGAGGATCGGGCCGATCGAGACATAGGGGTTGCTCGGCGCGAGGAGGATCAGGTCGGCGTCGGCGATCGCCACGAGAACGCTGGGCGCCGGTGTGGCCGCGTCCGCGCCTTCGAAGCGGACGGCGTCGACCTCGTCGCGGTGGCCGCGGGCGACGAACCACTCCTGGAATGAAAACTCGCCCGACGGCGTCTGGATCCACGTCCGCAGCCGGTCGTCCGTTGCCGGGAGCACATGCGGCTCGATTCCCAGCGCGCGCGCGAGCTGCAGCGTGACGCGGGAGAGCGGTTCGCCGGCGCGGAGCGCCTGGGTGCGGACGAGGTGGAGGCCGAGGTCGAGATCGCCGAGCCGGAACCACGTCTCGCCGCCGAGTGAGCCCACGGTCTCGAGCACGCGCCACGTCTCGTCCGCGCGGCCCCAGCCGCGGCGCTCGTCGTTGAGACCGGCGAGCGCATAGAGGATCGAGTCGAGGTCGGGCGAGACGTGCAGGCCGAGCACCTCGAGGTCGTCGCCGACGTTGCCGACGACGGTGACGTCGCTCGGCTCGACGACGTCGACGAGGCCCTGGACGAACCGCGCTCCGCCCACCCCGCCGGAGAGAACAGCGACCTTCATGCCCGGGCCGCGACGAGGCCGAGTTTCGCCAGACACGCACGCGTGCGATGGCCGGAGCGAGGCGCGAGCCGCACGAGATCGGCGAGCTCGTCGGCGTCGTCGCGGAGGCCGGGGCGCGTCACAGAGACGGCGGTAGCGGCGTGCGCCAGAAAGCGCGCGGCGCTCCCAGCGCCGTAGAGCGGCGCGAAAACCGTCGCGTCCGAGAGCCCAAGGGCGTTCGTCGTTCCGTCCTCCGCCGCGGCGACGGCGATACCGGACGCAGGCGTTGCCTCCGCCAGGGCCCGCAGATCTGCGGCGCTCAGCGACGGCAGGTCGGAGTTCACGACCAGCACCGGCCCGGCACCGGTCCGCGCGAGCGCCGCTTCGACGGCCGCTCCCTGCCCGCCGCCCGGATCCGGAACCACCGCCGCCCCCGCCTCCTCGGCGACCGCTCCGGCCGCCGGATCCGGTGTCACGACCCAGGTGGTGCCGATCTCGACGGCTGCGGCGAGCACATCCACGAGCATCGCACGCGACAGCTCCTCCCGCGCGCTCCGGCCCAGCTCCAGACGCGTCTTGCCGGCCGGGCCCGCGTGGGGGATGACGACGAGCATCGCCAGCCTAGTAGTGCCCCATCCAGCAATACATGCCGGCCCCTGGCCCGCGATCACGCGGCGCCAGAGTCCACCCTCGCCCTTGCCCAGGCTGCAAGCCTGGGCCGCGGTCGAATGCGGCCTCTGGCTTGGTGCTCGCGACCCAGGAGCTCGGCGGCATTACTGGATGGGGCACTAGCGAATCGGCCGCACGGCGATCGTCACGCGGCTGACGGCGCACAAACGGCCCGCGTCGTCCGTCAGCTCGACATCCCAGACCCAGGTCGTCCGCCCGCGGTGGACACGGCGCGCGGTGGCGTGGATCGTGCCCTCACGGATCGAGCGCAAGAACGTCGAGTTGTTCGACATCCCGAGGCCGATACTGCCCTCCGCCACGACGCCGACGTTCGTCCCGACCGAGGCGAGCGCCTCCGCGATCGACGCATGGACACCGCCGTGCACGAGCCCGACCGGCTGCAGCACGTGCTCTCGGACCGGAACGTGTCCGCGCACGAGCTCGTCGGTTGCCTCGTCGATCTCGAGCCCGTAATGGCGGTCGAAGGGAGACGGCGGGAGTTCCGGCGACGTCATTGCGTTCCAAGTGTGAAGCTTCTGGCGGAAGTGAAGGTCGGAGTCGGACTCCCTACCACGGTGCCGGGCGCGACGGGCGAGTTGCTGCTCGAGTGGGCGCGGCGCGCCGACGCTGGGCCTTTTTCGTCGGTTGCGGTGCTCGATCGCGTCGTCTACGACAGCTACGAGCCGTTCACAGCGCTCGCCGGCGCCGCCGCGGCGACCTCGCGCGTCCGCCTGGCGACGATGATCGCGATCGGCCCGCTCCGCTCGACGGCGCTGCTCGCCAAGCAGGCTGCGTCCGTGCACGGGCTGTCCGGCGGTCGGCTGACGCTCGGGCTCGCGGTCGGCGCCCGGACCGAGGACTTCGACGCGGCAGGCGTGGACCACAAGGGCCGCGGGAAGCGGCTCGGCGAGCAGCTGGCGTACATCCGAGGCAACGTCGACGGCGATCGCGTCGGGCCCTCGCGCGAAGGCATCGAGATCCTCGTCGGCGGCCTGAGCGGGCAGGCCTACGCGCGCATGGCGCGCTACGCCGACGGCTACGCGCACAACGGAGGGCCGCCGCGGGCGTTCGCGGGCGCCGCAGCGCGCGCGAACGCCGCCTGGAGCGACCTCGGCCGCCCCGGGAAGCCGCAGCTCTGGGGTCAAGGGTATTTCGCGTTCGGGGACACGGCCCGCGGAGACGCGTACCTTCGGGACTACTACGCGTTCACCGGCCCGTTCGCGGAGAAGATCGCCGCCGGCAACCTGACGAGCGCCCGCGCGCTGAAGGACTTCGTCCGCGGGTACGAAGAGGCGGGCTGCGACGAGCTCGTGCTCTTCCCCACGGTTGCAGAGATCGACGAGCTCGAACGGCTCCAGGAGGCACTCGCGTGAAGGTCGAGATAGTCGGCGCCGGCCCGGCCGGCCTCTATCTCGCGATCCTCTTGAAGAAGCTCGACCGCGGCGCCGACGTCCGCGTTCTCGAGCGGAACCCGCACGACGCGACCTTCGGCTTCGGGGTCGTGTTCAGCGAGGAGACGCTCGGCGCCCTGCGCGACGTCGATCCGGAGACCCACCTCGAGATCACCGACACGTTCGCGCGCTGGGACCGGATCGACATCCGCTACCGGGGGCGCGAGCTTTCGTCACGCGGCCATTCCTTCTCCGCGATCGCGCGCAAGCGGCTGCTCGAGATCCTGCAGGAACGGTGCCGCGAGCTGGACGTCGCGCTCGAGTTCGGCACCGAGGTCGAGGAGCTTCCGGAGGCCGACCTCGTCGTTGGCGCGGACGGGGCGAACAGCCTCGTGCGTCGCTTCCGCGACTTCGGCACGAAGGTGCGGACCGAGGGCAGCAAGTACGTCTGGTTCGGCACCGACCACGTCTTCGACGCCTTCACGTTCGCGTTCCGCGAGACCGAGCACGGCCTGTTCAACGCCCACGCGTACCCGTTCGACGAGCGCATGTCGACGTTCATCGTCGAGTGCCCGGAGGCGGTCTGGCGCGCAGCCGGGCTCGACGAGCTGGACGAGCAGGAGAGCCTGGCCTTCTGCGAGCAGCTGTTTGCGAACGAGCTTCGCGGTCGCGAGCTTCTCTCGAACCGGTCGCTGTGGCTCGACTTCCCGAAGGTCACGAACAAGACCTGGCACGTCGGGAACGTCGTTCTGCTCGGAGATGCGGTGCACACCGCGCACTTCTCGATCGGCTCCGGGACGAAGCTTGCGATGGAGGACTCGATCTCGCTCGCGGCAGCCCTTGCCCGCCGTCGCTGGGACCTCGAGGCGGCATTCGTCGATTACGAGCTCGACCGCGCGCCGCTCGTCGAGCGCACGCAGGAGGCGGCGAGCGAGAGTGCGGCGTACTTCGGGCGGATCGCGAGCTACGCGCACCTCGAGCCGATCCAGTTCGCGTTCAACCTGCTGACGCGCAGTGGCCGGATCACGCACGCGACGCTCGGCGTGCGTGATCCGCAGTTCACGCGCGCGCTCGATGCGTGGCTCGGCGGCCGCCGTGTCTCACCGCCGCCGGCGTTCGCGCCCTTCGAGTTGCGCGGTGCGCGGTTCGAGAACCGATTCGAGCTGCTCGAGCGCACGGCTGCGGTGAGCGCAGAAGGTCGTGTGGGGCTTGACGAGTCGACGGGCGAGGGTTGGGGGCCTCCCGAGGGCAAGATTCTGCTGCGCCTGGCCCACGCAGGGCGGCGCGGCGGAACTCGTCCGCGCGCGGAGGGTGTCGACTTGCCCCTCGTGGACGGCTGGCCGCTGGTCGCCCCCACGGCGAGGCCCTACGGCCCGTTCGGTACGATTGCGGAGCCGCCGGACGAGGACTCCGTCCTTGCGGCCTTCGTCGCCGCTGCGAAAGCCGCTCGGGCCGACGTGCTGGAAATCGACATGGCCCACGGCTATCTGCTCGGCAGCTACCTGTCACCTTTGACAAACGACGAGGACGACCGGCTGCGGTTTCCGCTCCGGGTGCTCGAGGCCGTGCGCGTGGCCTGGGCCGGGCCGCTCGCGGTGCGCCTCTCGGTCACCGACTGGCATCCGCGCGGCAACACGGTCGACGACGGGGTCGCGATCGCGCGCGAACTCGCCGGACACGGCTGTGACCTGATCCACGTCGAGGCCGGACAGACGATTCACGACGACCGGCCGCAGTACCGGCGCGGGTTCCTGACCGCGCTCAGCGACCGGGTGCGCAACGAGGCGCACGTGCCCACGCTCGTCGGCGGTTATCTGACGACGCTTGACGAGGCGAACTCGATCATCGGCGCGGGCCGGGCGGACCTCGTCCTGCTCGACCTGCCCGAGGCAGAGATCGAGCGCCCGGTCCCGGCGAGCAAGAGCTCGGTTCTCGGCGAGGTTCGGACGTGAACTACGGATACCTCGCCTACCCGGACCTCCCCGAGAATGCAGTCCACGTGCTTCCGCTCGGTGCGATCGAGCCACACGGGCCACACGCCCCGCTCGTCACGGACACGCTGATCTCGATCGGAATCTGCCATCGCGCGGCGGCGCGCCTCGAGGGAGAGATCCCGGTGCTCGTGCTGCCGCCGGTTCACTACGGGGTCACGCGATACGCCGCCGCGTTCCCGGGCGCGTTGTCCATCAGCGAGGGCACGCTGCGCTCCCTCGTGACCGAGATCGCCGAGTCCGTCGTATCGCTCGTTCTCGTGAACAGCCACTTCGAGCCGGAGCAGGTTCAGACGCTGCGCTCGACGGGGCTCCCGCTCCTCGATCTCACGCGGCGCGCCCAGGCGGAGCGCCTGACCGACGAGTTCCGCTCGGGCTCGTGCCACGCGGGGCGCTATGAAACGTCGCTCGTCCTCGCCGACCGGCCGGAGCTCGTCCACGCCGATCGGATGCAGGCGCTCGAGGAGCGGCACGTCGATATGCCAGCGGCGATTCGCGCCGGCCAGACCGACTTCATCGCGATGGGCATGGATCAGGCTTATTGCGGCTCGCCGGCCGATGCGTCCGCCGAGGAAGGGCGCGAGACGTTCGAGTCGCTGACGGACATGCTCGTCGAGCTGATCCGAGAGGTGGCCGTGTGATCACGCGCGCCGATCTTCCAGGTGAGCTAAACCTCGCGACCTGGTTCGTCGACCGCAACATGGAGGAGGGTCGGGGCGACCGCACAGCGCTGATCAGCCCCTCGCGCACCGCAACCTACGCGGAGCTCGCTCGCCTCGTCAACCGTTGCGGCAACCTCCTCCGTGGGCTAGGTGTGGGTGCCCAGGGCAGGGTCCTCTTGGTCCTCGCCGACTCCGTCGAGTTCGTCGCGCTCTGGTACGGCGCCCAGAAGATCGGCGCGGTGACCGCGGAGGCGTATACGTTCCTGCAGCCGAAGGACTACGCCTACTACCTCGAGTACACCGATGCGGCGGTCGTGGTCGCCGATGAGACCACGGAGAGGGCGATCCGTCAGGTCGCAGGCGAGCGACAGGTTCTCGTCGTCGACGAGACGTTCCGGGAGCGACTCGAGGACCTCTCCGACGACCTCGAGCCCGCTCCTACTACGAAGGACGACGTCGCGCTCTGGAAGTTCACGACCGGGAGCACCGGCCAGCCGAAGGGCGCCGTCCACCCGGTGCACAGCCCGGTGCTCAGCAACGACTGGTACGCGCGAGGCGTGCTTGGAATCCGCGAGGACGACGTCGTGTTGCCCGTGCCGAAGCTCTTCTTCGGGTACGCGCGCGACCTGACCGCGCTCTACCCGTTCGGCGTCGGCGCGGCGGGCATCATCTTCCCCGAGCGCACGACGCCGGACCGGATCTTCGAGCTGATCGCCGAGCAGCGCCCCACGATCCTCGTCAACGTGCCGACGATGATGGCCCAGATGGTCAACCACCCGGACGCCGGAGCTCAGGACTTGTCCTGTCTACGCCTGTGCACCTCCGCCGGTGAGGCGCTCCCACGCGAGCTGCACGACCGCTGGCTCGAGACCTTCGGCGTCGAGGTGCTGGACGGGATCGGCTCCTCCGAGCTGTACCACATCTACATCTCGAACCGACCCGGCCGGGCGCGCGCCGGAAGCACCGGCGAGCTCGTGCCGGGCTACGAGGCGGAGATCGGCGAGACAGGTGAGCTGCTCGTCACCGGTGACACGGCCGCCCTCCTGTACTGGGGGGACGGCGAGAAGACGAAGCGCACGTTCAACGGCGACACCGTCCGCACCGGCGACCTCTTCGAGCGCGACGACGACGGGTACTTCTGGTATCGCGGCCGCGTGGACGACCTGATCAAGGTCGGCGGCATCTGGGTCGCTCCGGCCGAGATCGAGCACTGCCTCGTCGGGCACCCGGACGTGGTCGAGTGCGCCGTGGTCGGCGCCGCGCAGAATGGGCTGACTGTGCCGCGCGCGTACGTGGTCACGCGAAAGCCGGTCGAGGAAGCCGCCCTCCAGAACTTCGTCCGCGAGCGGCTCTCGCCGCACAAGTACCCGCGCGAGGTCGTGTTCGTCGACGACCTGCCGAAGACGCCGTCGGGCAAGGTCGACCGGAAGGCACTCCGCGCGTGAGTCGGATGGTCGTCGTCACCGGTGGCGCGAAGGGCATCGGGAAGGCGGTCGCCGACCGGTTCGCGGCCGCGGGCGAGCGCGTGGAAGCCGTCGGCCATGACGAGCTCGACGTCACCGACGAGGGGCAGGTAACGGCGTTCTTCGAGCGCCTCGGCCGCGTCGACGTGCTCGTCAACAACGCGGGCATTGCGTCCGGCGCGCCGCTCGCCCGCACGACCCTCGACGACTGGAACGTGCACCTCGACGTGAACGCGACCGGCGCCTTCCTCTGCACGCGCGCCGTCGTCGGCGGCATGATCGAGCGCGGAGATGGCCGCATCGTCACCGTTGCCTCGACCGCCGGGCTCGCCGGCGCCCGCTACACGGCCGCGTACGCCGCGTCCAAACACGCTGCGGTCGGGCTCATGCGGGCGACCGCCGCCGAGGTTGCGGGAACGGGCGTCACCGCGAATGCCGTCTGCCCCGCGTGGGTGCGAACCGACATGACCCGCCGCACGGTCGAGCACATCGTCGCGAACACTTCTCGCACGGCCGATGAGGCCAAAGCCGAGCTCGAGGCGATGACGCCGCTCGGCCGGCTGCTCGAGCCGGACGAGGTGGCGGCCGCGGTCGTCTTCCTCGCCTCGCCGGAGGCGGCGGCGATCAACGGGCAGGCGCTTGTTCTCGACGGCGGAGGCATCCAGAGGTGAGCCCTTTCCGCGGCTCCGCGGCATTCACGGAGAGCTGGCAGAACTTCGACTTCGCGCTCGAGGACGGCGTGGCGACCGTCACGTTCTCGCGGCCGGACAAGCTGAACGCGCTGACCTTCGACGTGTACGCCGACCTGCGCGACCTGCTCGGGGAGCTGCCGCACCGTGGCGATGCGCGCGTCCTCGTGCTCACGGGAGCGGGACGGGGCTTCTGCTCGGGCGGCGACGTCGAGGAGATCATCGGCGAGCTCCAGAAGATGAGCGCCGGCGAGCTCCTCGAGTTCACGCGGATGAGCGGGGCCGTCGTGAAGGCGATGCGCGACTCGCCCCTTCCGATCATCGCGGCCGTCAACGGCGTCGCGGCAGGTGCGGGCGCGGTGCTCGCATTGGCTTCGGACTTTCGGTTGCTCACCCACACCGCGAAGCTCTCGTTCCTCTTCACGCGCGTCGGTCTGGCCGGCGCAGACATGGGCGCGGCGTACCTCCTGCCGAGGCTGATCGGCCTCGGCCGGGCAACCGAGCTGCTCGTGCTCGGAGAGGAGGTGAGCGCCGACAGAGCATTCGAGCTCGGGCTGGCGACGCGCGTCGTCGACGACGTTTCGCTGCCGACCGCTGCGAATCACCTGGCCCGGCGGCTCGCCGATGGCCCGGCGCTCGCCCACGCGACGACGAAGATCCTGCTCAGCCGGGAGATCGACATGGGCCTCTCGGACGCGATCGAGATGGAGGCTCTCGCGCAGGCTCTGCTCATGAAGAGCGACGACTTCGCCGAGTTCTATGCGGCGTGGTCGGAGGGGAGGGACCCCGCGTGGCGCGGCCGGTGATCGTAAACCCGCCAGAGCTGCCCGAGCCGGTCGGCTTCGCGCACGCCGTCGTTGCGGGTGGCGCGGTGTACCTCGGGGGCCAGACCGGCGAGGGTGCCTCGCTCGTCGAGCAGTTCGACTCGGCCGCCGGAAAGCTCGTCACGGCGCTCCGTGCAGCCGGAGGCGAGCCGGACCGGCTCGTCTCGCTCGTCGTCTACACGACGGACATCGAGGAGTACCGCGCGTCGACGCGCGAGCTGGGCGAGGTCTGGCGCCGGCACTTCGGGCGGCGCTACCCGGCCATGGCGCTGATCGGCGTCTCGGCCCTCCTCGAGCCCGAAGCGCGTGTCGAGCTGATGGGCGTCGCCGTCCTCGATGGCTGACGTCCTCGAACGCGCCCGCCGCCTCGGGCACGAGGTGTTCGCTCCGCTTGCCGCTCGTGGAGAGCCGGGACGGCTGAACCGCCCGCTCGTGCGGGCCCTCGGCGAGCACGGCCTGCTCGAGCTGGTCTTCGCCGGCTCTGCGGTCGAGCTCTGCGAGCTCCGCGAGGGGCTCGCGCACGGCTGCACCGAGGCCGAGACGGCGCTTGCGCTGCAGGGCCTCGGCGGCTACCCGATCCTGAGCAGCGGGCAACCGGCGCTGCGCGACGACTGGATCCCGCGACTCGCGCGCGGCGAGGCTGTCGCCGCCTTCGCGCTCAGCGAGCCCGAGGCGGGCTCGGATGCGGCGAACCTGACGCTGCGCGCGAAGCGCGAGCGGGGCGGCTTCCGCCTGACCGGCACGAAGACCTGGATCTCGAACGCGCCCGAAGCCGACGTCTACAGCGTCTTCGCCCGGACCTCGGCAGGCGGCGCGAAAGGAATCACGGCGTTCGCGGTGCCGCGCGAGAGCGAGGGGCTCTCGGGCCGGCACCTCGACCTGCTCTCGCCGCATCCGATCGGCCGCCTCGACTTCGACGGCGTCCCCGTCAAGCCCGAGCAGGTGCTCGGCGAGGTCGAGGGCGGCTTCTCCGTCGCGATGGACACGCTGGACCTCTTCCGGCCGAGCGTCGGCGCCTTCGCAGTCGGCATGGCGCAGGCGGCGCTCGACGCCGCGGTCGCCCACACGCGCGAGCGCCGGGCTTTCGGCAAGCCGCTGTCGCACTTCCAGGCCGTCTCGCACCAGCTCGCCGGCGTGGCGACGGAGATCGAGGCCGCGCGGCTGCTCGTCCGCGCCGCCGCCGACCGGTACGACGCAGGCATCCGCCCGGTTCGCAAGGCCTCGGCCATGGCCAAGCTCTTCGCCACCGAGACGGCCCAGCGAGCAGTCGACGTCGCGATCCAGGTGCACGGCGCCCGCGCGCTCGAGAAGGGCCACCTGCTCGAGCACCTCTATCGTGAGGTGCGCGCGCCGCGCATCTATGAAGGCGCGTCGGAGGTGCAGCGCGAGATCATCGCCCGCGAGCTGTTCAAGGAGGGGCAGTGAGCCAGGACAAATCGCTGTCGTACACGTCGTACCTGGCACTGGAGGAGATCCTCGGCGCGCAGCGGCCGAAATCGGACGAGCACGACGAGATCCTCTTCATCGTCGTCCACCAGGTGTACGAGCTCTGGTTCAAGCAACTGATCCACGAGCTCCGCTACCTCCAGCGGACGCTCGAAGACGGGAACGAGGCGCGCGCGTTCGCCACCTTCAAGCGCCTCCTGACGATCCTCAAGCTCATCGTGGCGCAGCTCGACGTGATCGAGACGATGACGCCCGTCCAATTCCTTTCCTTCCGGGAGCGGCTCGAGTCCTCGTCCGGCTTCCAGTCCGGCCAGTTCCGCGAGCTCGAGGCGATCCTCGGCCGCCGGGACCGCGGCGTCCTGACCGCCTACCACGAGGGCAGCGTCGACTACGAGCAGGTCGAGGCGGCGCTGGCGCGGCCGTCCGTCTACGACTCGTTCCTTCGCTACCTGTCCGGCAAGGGCTACGAGATCCCTGTGGAGGCCCTCGAGCGGGACGTCACGCAGCCCGCGCAGGAATCGGAGGGCGTCCAGGCCGCCCTGCTGCGGGCCTACCGCGACGACAGCGAGCCTGCGCAGGTGGCCGAGCGTCTCGTCGACTTCGACGAGGGCTTCATGGAGTGGCGCTACCACCACGTGAAGATGGTCGAGCGGACGATCGGCTCGCGGATGGGCACCGGCGGCTACGGCGCGGAGTACCTCCGCTCGACGCTCCACAAGCCGTTCTTCCCCGATCTCTGGGCGATCCGCGGCGAGCTTTGATCGAGGGGCTCGCGGAGCACTACTCGGCCTTTCGCGTCTCCGAGCGGCTGTTCCTGACGGGGCACTCGCACCAGGCGTGGCCGGATGTGGCCCGCGAGGGACAGCTGGAGGCGTGGCAGGACGCGGCCGCGCACGCCGACCTCAAGTGGGAGCGCGCGTTCGCGAAGGCGGAGCGGGTGCGCGAAGGAGTCCGCCGGCTGCTCGGCGACCCGGGCGCGCCGGTCGCGCTCGCGCCGAACACGCACGAGCTCGTGCTCCGGTTCCTGTCGGCGCTGCCACTGAGGGCGCGGCCGAAGCTCGTCACGACGGACGGCGAGTTCCACACGCTGCGACGCCAGCTCGGCCGGCTGGCCGAGGAGGAGCTCGCGGTCGCCCGGCTCCCCGCCCGGCCGGTGGAGACGCTCGCGGAGCGGCTCGCGGCCGAAGCCGGGGACGCGAGCGCCGTGCTCGTCTCGGCCGTCCTCTTCGAAGACTCGCGCATCGTGCCCGAGTTGCCTGCGCTGGCGGCGGCGTGCTCGGAAGCGGGCGCCGAGCTCCTGGTCGACGCATACCACGCCCTCGGCTGCCTCCCGTTCACGGGTGCAGGCCTCGAGCGGGCGTGGATCGTCGGCGGCGGCTACAAGTACCTGCAGCTCGGCGAGGGAAACTGCTTCCTGCGGCTTCCGCCGCACGCGGACGAGCTGCGCCCTGCGATCACGGGTTGGTACGCGGAGTTCGCCGATCTCCACGCCGACCACGACGCCGGCGCCACGCAGTACCCGATGGGGAGCATGCGCTTTGCCGGCTCGACCTACGACCCGACGAGCCACTACCGCGCCGCTCGCGTCTTCGACTTCTTCGACGAGCAGGGTCTGACCCCCGAACGTCTGCGCCAGAGCTACCTCCACCAGACGACGCTGCTCGCCGAGCGTTTTGACGAGCTCGGCGTCTCGGATGTCACGCGCGACCGCGACACGCCGCTCGAGGCGTTCGGCGGCTTCCTCGCCCTCGATTCGGAGCGCGCAGAGGAGCTGAGCCGCGGGTTGCTCGATGCGGGCGTCGTCACGGACAGCCGCGGCCGCTACCTCCGTTTCGGCCCGGCGCCGTACCACTCCGACGAGCAGCTCGAAACCGCCATCGAAGAGCTCGGGCGCGTCGCGCGCGGCTAGGCCGCGCTGTCGGCGACGGCAGGCGTGACTCGCCGCGTAGCGACGAGCGCCGGGGCTCGGACCGGAAGTAGTAGGACGACGAGGCTCGTGAGGACGACGCCGGCGATCTGCGAGCTCGTCAGCGTTGCGTCGAAGGCCAGATAGCCCACTGCGATCGCGACGACGGGGAAAGTGAGCTCCGCGACCGACGCGACCGACGCCGTCGTGCGCCGCAGCCCGTAGTAGTAGAGCAGGAGGGCGACGAGGCCGGTGACGAACGCGAGCACGGCGATGAAGCCCTCGTCGTGCCACGAGGCCGTGGCGGGAGCACCGAGAACCAGCACCGCCGCGAGCGATGCGGGAAGCCCGAACGCGAAACGCACGGCCGTGACGTGCTCGAAGGGCAGCTCGCGGGAGAGGAAGCGCCCGAGGACCGTACCGAGTGCCCAGAGACCGGCCGCCGCGAGCGCGTAGAGGGCTGGCGTCCGTCCGTGCAGAGAGACGTCGAACGGGCTCGGGAATGCCATCAACCACGTCCCGGCGAGGCCGCCGAGCAGAAACAGGCCGAAGCGGGCGCGCGGGCGCTCGCCGAGGACCGCTCCCGCCAGCGAGACCGCGATCAGCGGCTGGACCTTTTGCAGAACGACCGGCGTCACGGGATCACCGTGCACGAACGCCTGCGTGAACAGGATCGTCGCGAGCGCCGACGATCCCGCGCCGACGACGACCGCCGCAGCCACGAAGCGCGGGCCGGCGTGCCAGAGGGCCGGTAGGGCGGCCGCGACGACCGGAAGGAGGAGAAGGACGAGGATGGCGTGCTCGCCCAGGACGATCGTCGCCGCCTGAGTCGAGCGCGCGAGCGGCCGTCGGAGCAGCGCGTCGGTGCCCCACAATCCCGCCGCAACAGCGACGGCGGCGACTCCGACACTCGCGCTGCTCATCGATCGCATCACGCGACGATATCGGCGCCCACCCACCTGCAACGGCGGGTGCGGCGATCGACATGGGCTAGGTTTTGGCCGCGATGGCCACCCGAGATGCAACCTGTCACTGCGGGCAACTCCGTCTGGACGTTGCAGGCGATCCGTTTTCCGTGTCCATCTGTAACTGTCTTGCCTGCCAACGCCGGACCGGAAGCGCCTTCGGGATGCAGGCGGGCTTCAAAGCGGAGCAAGTGCAGGTCGTCGGTCGCTTCAGCGACTACGCGCGGATCTCAGACGAGGCAGACAAGAAGGAGCACGTCTTCCATTTCTGCCCCGACTGCGGCTCACAGGTCTTCTACACGGAACCGACGGAGCCGGACCTGATCGTCGTCTCGGTCGGCTCGTTCGCCGACCCGTCGTTTCCGCCGCCGACGGAGTCGGGCTACGACTTTCGCCGTCATCCCTGGGTCGGACTGCCCGACTCGATCCGACGTTTCGCCCCCGAGCTCTGGGACCCGGTGCGACCTCTCTACGAGGCCGGCAGCTACGCGGAGGCGGCGGACAGAGGCCGCGAGCTCATCGAGGCCCACCCCGACCAGGGGTACCTCTACTACAACGTGGCGTGCTGCGAGAGCCTCGCGGGCCGGACAGCCGACGCCATCGAGCACCTACGCCACGCGATCGGTATTTGGGAGGGCTGTCGCGACATGGCGAACGCGGACTCTGATTTCGATCCGGTCCGGAGCGAGCCCGCTTTCGAGGAACTGGTCGGCGGCTAGGGCAGCCCTTGCGGCTCTGGCGGCTCACCCGGACGGGCCAGACGGCGCTCGACGGCGCGGCGACGTCGGAGCACGGCGGCCGCTACTCGCCGCCGGGCGCACCGGTGGTCAACTTCGCCTCGGAGGCAGGGCTCGCCGTGTTGGTCGCCCTCCGATACCTGCCGGGCGATCCAGCCGATGCGCCGGATGACTACGTGCTCGGTTGGACCGAGATCGATGCGATTCCCGAGCGCGTCCCCGACGCCGGCGGCGACGACGCGATCCGCGCCTGGGTGACCTGCTGGCTCGAGGAGCGCCGCAGCTTGCTGGCGGCAGTGCGCTCGCAGGTCCTACCGGAGGCGGACATCGTGTTGATGAACCCGCTCCATCCCGATGCCGCCCGGGTACCGCCGCTTGTCACGCGGCCGTTCAGCTTCGCCGAGTGCCTCCACACTCCGCCGATGCTGGCGCGCTACTCCGGTGAGAGCGACGCTCCGACGTAGCCCGCGTCCGGCAACCCGAGGCTTACTCGCACGCGGTCTGACAGCACTTGGTACTGCTGGTAACGATGGTAACGCGGGTGTGCTGGATCGAACGTGTCCGGACGCGGGCGAACAGTCGGCTCGCCGATGACCTCGCCGCGCCTGAATTGGTCGCGGGTCAGATCGACTTCGATCCCTGAAGCGAGACGATTCCACATGTGCGCCTCGATGCGCTCACCGTCGAGAAACACGTCGGCCGCGAGCACCTCGCCGCCGAGAAAATCGTGGACGACCAGCGAGGTGATGTCGCACTGACCACGACTCGGGTTCTCGGGCGTCCAACCGTCATCCTCCTCGGCCGTGTCAAGGCTCCAAGCTCCGCGTATTGCCTCTTCGAGCTGCGCAAGAGTGAGCACGGCGAGACAGTACCGTCGGCTGGCAGGCCCTTGCACAAACCCTCGGCAGGGATTTTCGAGCCCCGGAGCGGGGTATAACGGTCATCGTGAGAACGTTGCTCTTCGGGCTGCTCGCAGCGTCGGCGCTCCAAGTCCTGGCGGCGGCGAACGCGAAGGACTTCCATCCTGGCGATCTCCGCGTGTGTAATAAGACGCGCTGCGTCGCGATCGTCAACCGCGACGTGCTGCCGAAGGTCGGCTCCTTCTACTACAGCGGCGCCTGCCCGGCGCGCGTCCGACGACCGAAGCTCGGAGCGCCCTATTACGAGCTGCGCTTTCGCAACGGCTACGCGACGGGCATCGTCGCCACCGGGCGACTCGATCGCTTTCTCAGTTACGGCGTCAACGCCGACCGATTCGCCCGCGACATTTGGTACACGGTCCCCGGCAAGCTCTCGGCCGAGCTTCGTCGGCTGACTACCGACCTGCGCCCGCTCCGCGTCACCCGTGCAGCGCTCGCAAAGTCGGTCGGATCCAGTCGAGCCCAATGCACGTCGTCCGATTTGCGGTGATTTTCACCGAAATCGGCTCCGTACCGACGATGGAGCGTACCGGGATCGAACCGGTGACCTCCGGCTTGCAAAGCCGGCGCTCTCCCAGCTGAGCTAACGCCCCGCATCCGCATGGTTGAGCCAGATACGACTCCTTGCGGATTTCCCGATCATGTTAGACCTTCCTGCGTTTGCCCGGTGATTTCCGCTTTTTTGGCCTGCAGTTGAAGGGGGGAAGCGCACAGCGATCGATTAGGGTTTGCGGCCTCACCGAGCGAGGGGGAAGACATGCAGCGGAGACTTCTTGTCGCGGGCCTGGTTGCGGTGGCCATCGGATTGGCGGCGATGCTGCCGGCAGTGCCGAATGGCCCCACGAGCGCGCGAGCCAGCGTCGGCAGCTTGCCGGCCAATGTCGACGTCAGCCGGCGACACCTGAACGAGTCCGAAGAGGCGATAGCCGTCAATCCGACCAACCCGAACAACATCGTCGTAGTCACCAACGTGGGGCACCGCGAGGCCGGGCTCTCTGCCGGGATGTTCGAAGGCGTGAGCTTCGACGGCGGCACGACCTGGACGACAAGCTTGATCGGCAACAACGACAATCTGGGCGACTCCTGCTGCGACCCCAGCCTGTCGTTCGACGAGTTCGGAAACCTCTTCTTGACCTACCTCTATCAGGTCGAAAACACGGTTCCGATCGCGCTGAGCACAGACGGAGGCCTCACGTTCAACGTCATCGCAAATATCGACAAGCCCGGGGGGACGAAGGCAAGCGGCGACATCCGAGGCCTGTTCCGCTTCGTCGACCAGCCAACAATCACGGCTGCCGAGCATGAGGTCTGGGTCGTCTTCAACGCGGGCGGCCCCATGTTTGCCACGGGCGCGCCCGTCACCGGCCTTGGCCAGGTGGGCACGTTCTTCTCCGGAGAGGTCGTCCCGGGCAGCAACAACTGCACCTACGGCGATGTGGCGATCGGCCCTGTGGGCCAAGTCATGCAGTCGTGCTCGCTCACCGAGTCGGGGCAAGGCGGCGGCAAGGTCTTCGTCAACGTCGATCCGGATGGGCTCGGCCCGGCCGGGTTCGGCGATCGCGTCCTCGTCGCCGCGACACACGTCGGCGGATTCGACTTCATCCCGGCGCAGCCCGACCGCTCCGTCGATGCCGAATCAGGGCTCGCATGGGATCGCACCGGCGGCTCGCACAACGGCCGGGTTTACGTCGTCTACACGAAGGAGCAGCAGAACGAGAGCGACAACACAGACGTGTACGTGCGCTACTCCTCCAATGACGGTGCGTCCTGGAGCAGCGGCGTTCGCGTCAACGACGACGCCACCAGCACCAGCCAGTTCCTGCCCAAGATCTCGCTGGACCCGACGACGGGGAACCTGGCGGTCGCCTGGTACGACGCGCGAGCGGATCTCGGCACCGGCGGAGCGGGCGATACGGACGGTATCCCGAACGACGACGCGCAGTTCTGGGGCGCCTTCAGCACTAACGGTGGAGCATCATTCGCGCCCAGCGTGCAGATCAGTGCCGGAACCTCGAATTCGCACGATTCCGGCAACGGAATCGACTACGGGGATTACTCGGGGCTGTCGTTCTTCGGCGGCGCAGCTCATCCGGCGTGGTCCGACAACTCAAACAGCACCGGAACGAATCCGGACGGGGCTCTGCATCAACTGGACATCTATACGACGTCGGTCCCACTCAGGCACTGACCGCCTCGACGGCCGAAAAGGGGAATGAGCCCCGGACGGGAGCCGGGGCTCTACCCAAGGAGCTCGACCACGCCCAAAGCGCCGCTTGCGGCGCCGACATAAGAGGCCGTGCCGGCTTTGCCGGCGCGGCCGATTACGCAGCGCGGTCGAGGCGCTCTTCGAGGCGGGCGCGCTTGATGATCACGTCACGGTCACCGAAGCGGCCTCGCACGCGGGCCTCGCGATATTCGTTCCAGAGGGTCGCGATGGTCTCCTCCGCCTCGGCGTGCTCCGCGGCGACAGCCGCGTCGTGGCCCTCGGCGAGGACGTGCAGCAGCTCGGCGCGCCGGTCGGTGGCACGCTCGATCTCGAGCCTGATCTCGTCAAGTGTTCTAGTTGTCATCACTGGATAAAACGTCTCCACCCGCTTTCGCATTCCTGGGAAAACACTACTTCCGTCCGCCCAGGAAGAAGAGCAGGATCACGATCGCGCCGACGATCGCAGCCGCTACCGCCACGACGTTCAATACCGTGATCACTAGCGGTAGCCGAACTCGGCGATCCGCTGCTCGTCGATCCCGAAGTAGTGCGCGAGCTCGTGGAGGACCGTGATGCGGATCTGGCGTTGGAGCTCGACCGGGTCGGGGAACGCCTCCTCGAGCGGCCGCCGGTAGACCACGACCTTCGCCGGCAGGGCGCCGGAAGGCGTCCACGTGCTGTGCGGGTACCCGAAGAAGCTGCCGAGGATTCCCGGGCCAATCGGGCTCTCGTCCTCGACGACGACCGCGACGTTCTCCAGCCCGCGCGCGATGTCGTCGGGGAGCCCGTCGAGCGCCTCACGGACGTGCTCCTCGAACTCCTCCTGCTCCATCAGTAGGCCGGCCGTAACGGCGGGCGCACGGTGAAGAGGCGGACAGTCACCAGGCCGAACACGAAGCCTCCGATGTGGGCGAAGAACGCGACCCCGCCGCCCGCCTCCGGATGGAGGACCGCGAACCCTCCCTCCCAGAGCTGGAAGAGGAACCAGAACCCCAGGAACAGGAAGGCGGGCACCTCGACGATGAAGTAGAAGAGGATGGTCAGCACGCGCGCGGTGGGCAGCAGGACGAGATACGCGGCGAGCACGCCCGAGATGGCGCCGCTGGCGCCGAGATTGGGGACGGCTCCGTCGAGCGCGGTCCCCGCGGTGAGCGTGACGATTGTCTGGAGCCCGGTCGCCGCGAGCCCCGAGACCAGATAGAAGACGAGGAACCGCACCTTGCCCATCGCGTCCTCGACGTTGTTGCCGAAGATCCAGAGGAAGAGCATGTTGCCGCCGATGTGCAGCCAGCTTCCGTGCATGAACATCGCGGTGAACGCCGTGACGAGCCAGCCCTGGCCGGTCGCGGCCCCGGCCGGGCACGAGCTGTCGACCTCGCAGGGCTGGAACGCAAGCTGGTTCACCGAATGCTGCAAGTCGGGGAGCTGGTAGAAGATCCAGACGGCGACGTTGGCCGCGATCAGGGCGACCGTGATGAGCGGAAACGACCGGGTCGGGACGTTGTCCTTGAGCGGGATCACGCGCTCAGGGGACGATCAGCGCCAGGAGCGCCTTCTGGGAGTGGAGCCGGTTCTCGGCCTGGTCCCAGACCGCCGACTGCGGCCCGTAGAGAATCTCCTCGGTGATCTCCTCGCCGTAGTGAGCCGGGAGGCAGTGGAGAACGATGGCTTCCGGGCCGGCCGCCTGGAGGAGGTCGTCGTCGATCCTGTAGCCGGCGAGGTCTTTCCGCCGCCGCTCCGCCTCCTCCTCCTGACCCATGCTCGTCCAGACGTCCGTGTAGAGGACGTCGGCGTCGCGGGCAGCTTCCTTCGGGTCGCGGACGAGCTCGACGGTGCCGCCCATCTGCACCGCAGCGCGCCGGGCGGCGGTCACGGCGTCGGCGTCCGGCTCGTAGCCCTCCGGCGTCGCGGCGACGAAGCGCAGCCCGAACCGAGCAGCGCCGACCATGAGCGAGATGCACACGTTGTTTCCGTCGCCCAGGTAGGCGAGGCGCACTCCCGACAGCCGCCCGAGGCGCTCGCGGATCGTCATCAGGTCGGCGAGCGCCTGGCACGGGTGCGCGTAGTCCGTGAGCCCGTTGATCACCGGGATGCTCGTGTGCTCGGCGAGCTGTTCGACATCCTCCTGCGCGAAGGTGCGGATCATGATCGCGTCGAGGTAGCGCTCGAGGACGGTTCCCGTGTCCTTGATCGTCTCGCCGCGGCCGAGCTGGAGGTCTCCCGCTGCGAGGTAGAGCGCGTGTCCGCCGAGCTGGGCGACCCCGACCTCGAAGGAGACCCGTGTTCTCGTCGAGGGCTTCTGGAAGATGAGCCCGACCGCCCGACCGGGCAGGAGCTGGTGCGGCTCGCGCTTGCGCTGGAGCTCCTTCAGCTCGTCGGCGAGATCGAGGACGGTCTTCAGCTCCTCGGAGCTCCAGCGTCCGATGCGCGTGAAGTCCCGCCCCTTCAGGTGTCCGGCGACCTCGACCATTGCCGCGGGATGTTAAGCGCTCTCGAAACCCGCTTCGACCAGCAGCACCTGCAGACGTTGGAGACCGGTGAACATCCGGCTCTTGATCGTGCCTAGCGGCTGGCTCAGTTGCTCGGCCAGCTCCGATTGCGTGAGCCCGCCGTAATACGCGAGCTCGATCGCCTCTCGCTGGTCTGCAGGCAGCCGGTTCAGCGCGTTCCGCACGATCTCCCGTCGCGAGCGCGTGACTACGGCCTCGTCGGCGCCGGGTCCCGCCGGTTCGGGCAGCGCCCCTTCGGGCTCGCTGCGCCGGCGCTCCTCCCGGCGGACGAGGTCGACCGCTCGTCGGTGGACGAACGTCAGCACCCACGTGCTGGCTTTTGCCCGCTCGGGGCGGTAATCAGTGGCGCCGCGCCAGACCTGGAGGAACGCCTCTTGCACCGCATCCTCGGCGAGCGCCGCGTCACGAAGGATTCGCAGGGCGAGGCCGTACGCGACCTTCCCGAAGCGATCGTAGAGCTCGCCCAGGGCCGCTTCGTCGGATCCGGCGACGGCCTCGAGCAGCGCTTCGTCGGAAAGCTGCGCAGCGTCTCTTCTCAAGATCTCCCGTCCCCTTGCGAGCGGGCGCAACCGTAACTGCGGCAAGGCCGCGGGACGGAGGTCCCCGAAGGTCGTCGACACGTCAAACCGCCTCCGAATGGACGAGGATCCTGGTGGTCGGCTGCTGCGTGCCGCCAGCGCGCTCGAGCGTGACGGCCACGACCGCCCCTGCCGGGACGGCGCCCTCGAGCAGGACCGGCGGGCAGCCGCTACCGCCGCGGAAGAGCCCCGCCGGACGCGGTGTCTTGCCTGCGACGACCCAGGCCTCGTACGTCTTGCCCGCGGGAGCCCGAGAAAGTCCGCACACGACGAGGGCCGCGTTTTCACCGCCGGGAGTGACGAGCAGCCCACCGTGCCCGTCGGCGAGCGTTTTCAGCTGCGCGCCGGCTCCGAGCAACTCGAGGGCACGCGCATAGCCGGCCTTCGCGCTGCGTTCCCGGTCGAGCGAGTGCGAGAGCGAATTCGCCCAGATGCCGAGGCCGACCGCGACGCAGGCTGCGACGGCCGCGATCGTCGCCGCTGCCGGGAAGGCCCAGCGCTTGCCCGGGAATGGAACGACCTTGCCGGTGCTCTCCGCACGGGCGGAATCGAGTATTCGCCCGCGCAGCGACGGCGGCGGCTCCGGACCTTCTGCGGCGAAGGCGAGGGACCCGGCCGCCTGCTGGAACTCGGCGAGTTGTGCCAAGCAGCGCTCGCACCCGGCGAGGTGCCGCTCGAAGCGCTCTCGCTCGTCGGCATCCAGCGCATTGAGCGCATAGGGCGCGGCGAGCTCGTGGAGGTCGGAGCTCATGAGATTCGGCTCAGAAATAGTAGGGGAGCATTCCCTGTGCCCCGAGCGCGTACCAGATGCCGAACGCGAGACTTGCCGTTCCGAGGGCGGGGACGAAGCGGCCCAGCGGCCTGCTCGCGAGCGTCAGGCCGAAGCCCGTCGTGAGCAGCATCATCGAGACCGCGGTGAACGTCGCAAGAATCGCCAGCGCACCGAGCGCGACCGCACGGTCATCGATCGTCGAGACGAGCAGGATGCCGACGCCGGCGCTTCCGCCGACCCCGTGCAGTAGGCCGATGCCGAACGCGCCGAGTGGTGTGCGGCTCCGCGGGTGGCCGTGTCGGCTGTCTCGATGGGAATGGAGATGCGCGTGCGAGCGATCCTCGTGCTCGTGGGCATGCGCGTGGAAGGCGCCGCGGCGCCACCGAACGAGGAGCCACACCGCGAGCCCCGCGATCATGAAACCGATCGCAGTCTCTGCGCCGCGCTGGACCGCTCCCGGCAGGTAGGCCCGGTAGAGGACAACCGGCACGCCGAGGCCGAAGAGCGTGAGCGCGTGGCCCGCTCCCCAGGCGAGGCCGAGCTTGGCGGCGTCCAGCGCCCGCCGCTCGGTCGACGCCAGCAGCGTCGTGACCGCTGCCAGGTGGTCGGGATCGGTCGCGTGGCGAAGGCCGAGGAGGACCGCGACCGCCAGCACGAGAGCGAGCGAGCTGCCGGTGGAGAGATTCGCCAGCGTGTGGTCGAGGCCGAACATGTCAGCTCACCTTCGGGAGGGCCCGCGCGGTCATGGCCACGCCGGCGATGACGATGACGAGCGCGCTCACGGCCGGCAGCAGGCCGATCACCCGCCCCTGGAGCTCGAAGCGGCGGAAGCTGCGCTTCGCGAAGACGGCCACGAGGCCGATGCCCGTGATCGAGAGGGCGAGCCCGGCGCTGAAGGCGACGATCAGCAGCAGGCCGAGCGCGACCCGGTGCAGCGAGATCGCTGCTAGCAGGACGACGAGCGCGGACGGGCACGGAAGCAGCCCGCCGGAGATGCCGACCGCCGTCAGGGAGCGCCAACTCAGCTCTTCGGGCGCGTGGTCGTGATGATGGTGATGGTCGTGCGAGTGGGCGCGGCGGTGCCGGACCCGCGCGAACAGCACGGAGGCGCCGACGCCGATCACGAGCAGGCCGGACAGGAGCCCGATCCAGGGGTAGAGCTGCTCCGGCACGATGAACTGGGAGAGGGCGAGCGTCACGAAGCCGAGCACGAAGACGCCCACCGTGTGAGTCGCCGTCACGATCAGTCCGAGAGCCGCCGCATGCTTGGGGGTGCCGCGCTGGCCGACGAGGTACGCGGTGACGATCGCCTTTCCGTGGCCCGGCGAGAGCGCGTGCGCGGCGCCCCAGAAGAGGGCGACCAGGAGCGAAAGCAGGATGACCCCGGGCCCCAGGTCCCGTTTGGCGATCAGGCTCGCGAAGCCGCCGTCCCCGGTTGCGCGAACGGCGACCCGTGCTGCGAGCTGTTCTCGCGAAAGGAGGGCCGGCGGCTGCCCGGCGCTGTCGCCCGGCTCGATGATCGCCTGCGCTCCGGTCACCTCCGGAGGCGTGGTCAGGAGGTCCTTCGGGTAGGCGAGGAGCTCCTGGCTGATGCTGGTCGACGGCACGGTCGACGAGGAGACCTGCGCGCCACGACCCGCCTGCACGACGACTTCCTTCCAGCCGATCCGGTCGCGGTAGTTCGTGTCCGCAAAGTCGAGCCGTGCTTGTCCGCCGTTCAGGGGAGGCGACGCGTACACGGCTTCGAAGCGGAGCGTGCGCAACCCGGCCATCCCGGGCGGAAAGGCAAGCTCGTGCGCAAGCGGAGTCAGCGCGACGGCCTGGCCGTCGACGCGAAGCTGAAGACCGCGGCCGATCCGCCCGGTGAGCGCGGTCTCGTACGTCTCAACATTGGTGATCTGCTGCCGCTCCTGGTAGGTCGGGATCTCCGCCATGTCCAGCACGTACTTGACGTACGCCCTGTTGCCCGAGAGCTCGACCGCGCTGAAGCGGTTGACCGTGAAGTTGCCGAGCGGGTGCGCCTGGGCCGCAGCGGGAGTGGCGAGCGCTGCGCAGGCTGCGAGGGCCACGAGGAAGCGCTTCATGAGGCATACCTTCGCGCGACGGGGCTCCACAGAAGCGAGAAGTGTGGGTTCAGGCGGAGCGCCCGGTCGAACCAGCCACGTGCGCCGGCATCGTCGCCGAGGCAGCGCTCGATCATCCCGCGGTGGAAGAACTTGAGGGCATCGAGGGTTCCGAGATGCATGGCCGCGCGGGAGTAGGGGAGAGCCTCGGTGCACCGCCCGTTGCGGGCAAGCGCCCAGGCCAGGACGTCGTCTCCGTCGATGCTCGGCCGCGCGCGATGTGCCTTCCGCGCAAGCGCGAGGGCGCTCGGCAGACGCACGCCGTGGTCGACGTCGAAGAGCGCGGTTTCGAGATCCGTCCGGACGCCGTTCGCCACGAGCAGCCGCTTGATGATGTCGACGAGCGCGTACTGCCCGGCAGCTGCGCGCTTCGCGCCGGTCTGGGCGTAGAGATCACCCAGCGTCGCGACGGACTGCGGGAGCGGGAGCGTCTCGGCCGCGCGGCGGGCGAGACGAATCGCGCGTGTGTGGTGGCCCTTCGCCTGCTCGACTTGTGCAAGTGGCTCCAATGCGTAGACGTAGCCCGGGAAGACGATGAGCGCGGCCCGGTAGTGCCGTTCCGCCTCGTTCAGACGCCCATGCGACCACGCGAGCTTGCCGAGCTGCGTGTGCACCCACGCCGTCGGTTCGGGCTGGCCGCCGGCTGCGTCGAGTGCGAGCTCCATCGCTCGCCCCGCGGCATCCGTGCGTCCGAGCAGTTCGCGCGCGTACGCGATGCGCGAGTACGACGAAAGATCGGGGTGCAGAGCGGCCATCTTGTTGAAGGTCCGGAAGGCCTCCTCGTAGCGTCCGAGCTCGATCAGCGAGTCGCCGAGCACGCCGTAGTTGCGGGCGGTGTAAGGAGCCGTTCTCACCGCCTGTTGCCCGAGGCGCAGCGCCTGCCCGAAGCGGTGGCGGGCGAGTGCCAGCGAGCCGAGCGCGCTCGCGGTTGTCGGGTCGCCTGGAACGAGCTTGTCGGCGCGGGCGAGCACGGCTGCGGACTTCGTGTAGTAGACGGGATTGCCGGTCTCGCGCGCGCGCTGCTGGTAGGCGAGCCCGAGGAGGGTGTAGGTGCGCGCGTCGCCGGGCCGAACGCGCAGCTCGGCGGCGAGCCTCGTGACGAGGCCGGCCGTGTCGCCGGCGGCGAATCCGCCCTCGAGCCTGTTGGTCACAACGGCGGGCTGGACCGGGACGGCCTGTGCGATTCCGCCGCCATCCCGGAAGACGCCGCCGACGAGGAGGACGACGGTGGCCGCAGACGCCGCCGTCCCTGCGATTGCGATGCGCTTTCGCGTCCTCGTCATGGATTAGCTAGGGGTTGTCGTGGTGTCGGTTTCGCCCGTCGAACGGCGTGGCGAGGAACGGGAAGCTGCTGGGCAGCGTCGCGTCGTCCGTGTTCACCCCGTCGGCCGCGCGGGCGGCGATGTAGTTGGCGCCTCCGACGACGCGAATTGCGAGGTCCGTCACGTCGTCCTTTGGGCGCCTTCCATTCGGCCACCCGGCCGGATCGCCGGCCAGCACCGTCAACCTGTGCTGGTCCGCGAGCGGCGTTGGCGGCACACCAAGATCCAACCGCAGCAGCTCGGAGAGCTGCCGGTCACCTGGCTGGTACTTCAGCAGCAGGTCGCGGAGGTCGGTCCGGTCGTGCAGTGCGGCGGGGATGCCGTACACGACCTGGAGCGCCAGAGCGAGCCTGGGGTTGAGGTAGTAGTCCTCGAACCGCCGCTCCTGCTGGGGCTCGAGTGCGTTCCACTCGTCCTTGTCGGGAGTGCCGATGATCGCCTCGTTGACCAACGGGTTGGCCAGCCGCTGGACCTGCTCGAACTGACCATGGCCTTCGCCGCCGACCGTGACGTGGGGCCTGCTCGTGCTCGCATAGGCGCCGAGCACGTTCGTCCCCGTGTCGCCCGAGAGAATCGAAGCGGGCATCTCGAGAGCGATCGAGTGGACGTTGAAGCCCGACAGCATGTCGATGCCGTACGGGTTCGTGGTGTCGTCGGCGTCCTCGCCTGCACTCTCGCCGGGGACGAACCGTCGCAGGTTGAGCGTGTCGAAGACGCCGCCCAGGTCGATGTAGAACGGGTCCTCACGCTGGCCGGCAAAGACCTTGATGCCGCCGGCGAGGGTGTTGACGCCCTGAGCTGCGAGTGCGTCGTAGTCGGGCATCGTGCGCGGGCCGACGTTCGAGGGAACTGCGATCAGCCCCTGTGCGAGCCGCGTGCGATGGTTGTGATGGAGCATCGTCAGCGAATAGCGCTGACGCAGGCCGAGACCCTCAGAGCCGGCACCGTCGAGTGCTGTGATCGGTGGCAGCGTGGACGTGCAGTCCGGCCCAGGTGCTGGCGGGGCACATCCCACGTACGAGAGCGGCAGCCCGAGTGCGGCTGGCGCCCCACGGATCTCGTTCCGGAACCGGAGCTCGAACTCGACGTCGTCCGCGCGTCCATCTCGATTGTTGTCGACGCTGAACTTGTAGAGGACGTTCGGGTCGAAGTTCCAGTAGTTCGGCCCCGAGCTTGGCTCCTCGCCCGGGATGACATCCATGATCATCACGACCTTGTCCGCGTTTCCGGGCTCGTAGCTCCGGAACATGAAGAAGTCGGTGATGTCGGCTGTCGGGTCGAGCGAGATCAGCGGTGCTTCACGATGGCTCGCCGCCTGAGCGGCCTGTGGCCCTGTCAAAAGCGCGACGATCGCGAGTACGCCGACCGCCAGGCCCAAAGCCAGGACGACGAGCCTGTTTCTATTGACGGCTTCTGTCATGCCGTCTCTCCTCCCTTGACCCCGGTTGTTTCGCGTGATTCGCACACGCACTCGATTCGGTTCGATGAAGGTCCCGGGCCACGGGCCCGGGACTCGCGCAAAGTGCTTCGCACTTTCCGCGACCTAAAGCACAGGAACCGAGGAACGACGCCTCGAACGGGCCCCCAAAGCCACGATCGACCGTCCGCGCAAAAAGGACCTGTCTGGTGCCTGGCACCACACATGGCCGGAAACTACGGTGTGACGAGGGTGCCGCTGTGGCCTTCGAGTGCTTCGGCCAGGGCGTCGAACGAGGTGATCAGCGTCTCGCCGCCGGTGCGGGCGAAGTCGACCGCGGACTCGATCTTCGGGCGCATCGACCCTTCGGCTAGCTCCGACAGGAGCGACTCGGCCTCGTCGGCGGAGAGCTCGCGGATCTCTTCCTGGTTCGACTTCCGGAAGCGACGGTAGACCGCGGGCACCTCGGTCAGGATGACCAGCCGATCCGCGCTGAGCCGGGCGGCGAGGAGCGCGGAGGCGCGATCCTTGTCGATGACCGCGTCGACTCCCTTCAGGTGACCGTCGCGGCTGACGACGGGAATCCCGCCGCCGCCGCACGCGATCGTGACGGCGCCGCTGGAGACCAGGGCCCGGATCGCGTCCAGCTCGACGATCTCTAGCGGGTCGGGCGACGGCACGACCCTTCGGAAACCGCGTCCCGCGTCCTCGACGAGCTGCCAGCCCCGCTCGCGCTCGAGCTCGCGCGCCTGGTCGGCGGAGTAGAACGGGCCGATCGGCTTCGACGGGCTCGCGAACGCGGGATCGCCGGGATCGACGAGGACGTGCGTGAGCAGGCAGGCGACGTGACGCGAGGACGCAGCGGCGAGCCCGGTTTCGAGCATCGCGCCGATCTCGCCCTGTGTCTGCGCGACGGCCAGGTAGAGCGGGAGCGGAGGCACCTCGTCCGCGGCCCGCTCCTGGCGCAGGAGCTCGTTGCCGACCTGGGGCCCGTTCCCGTGGGTGACGACGACCTCCCCCTCGCGGACGAGCGGCGCGATCGCCGCGCAGGTCCCGCGCAAGGTCGTCAGCTGCTCGGCGGCCGTCCCGCGCCCGAGCGCATTACCGCCGAGCGCGACAACCAGAATCACCCTCGCGCCCCTGGCCGGCCATCGCTCCCGCCCGGCGGAGCCGGGCTCCGCGATGGCCTGACGCCGCTGGCGGCACGATGCTCTACGGGGCCGTGTTCTACAACACTGTCCCCTCCGGCCTCGCACCGCCAGCGGCGCCCCAGGAGCCCGAGGGTGAGGCTGCGCCTCACACGAGAACGGTGCGCTCGCCGATCAGTCCGCGCTCGCTGAGGACCTCCGCCAGGGTCGGCTCACCGATCTCCTCGAGGCGGTAGGTGACCCGCATCGCGGGCACGCCGAAGTCGATCAGCCGGCGGAGGTCGATCGGCGTCCCGATCAGGACGAGGTCGGGCGCCGAGCGCTTGATCGTCTCGGCGAGATCGTCCATCTGCTTGCGCCCGTAGCCCATCGCGGGCAGCAGCGCTCCGACATTTGGGTACTCCGCAAACGTGGCTGCGATCGAGCCCACCGCATGAGGGCGCGGATCGACGAGCTCGGCCGCACCGTTTGCCTTCGCGGCCAGAACCGCGGCGCCGTAGGTCATCTCCCCGTGCGTGAGCGTCGGCCCGTCCTCGATCGCGAGCACTCGCTTTCCACGAATCTCGGCCGCGTCTCCCTCGATCTGGAACGGCGAGGCGGCGAGGACGACCGTCGCCTCGGGATTGTGCGTGCGAATCGAGTCGAGCACCGCGTCGATCCCCTCCTGGTCGGCGCTGTCCACCTTGTTCACGACGCAGACGTGCGCCATGCGCAGATTGGTCTCGCCGGGGTGGTACCGGAGCTCGTGTCCGGGCCGGTGGGGATCGACGACGACGATGTGGAGGTTCGGCTTCACGAACGGCGTGTCGTTGTTGCCTCCGTCCCACACGATCACGTCCGCCTCCTGCTCGGCGGCGGCGAGGATCGCGGCGTAGTCGATGCCGGCGAAGACGAGGTTGCCCTCCGCGAGGTGCGGCTCGTACTCCTCGCGCTCCTCGATCGTGCACTCGGCGGCGTCGAGGTCCTCGTAGCGGGCAAAGCGCTGGACGACCTGCTTCGTGAGGTCGCCGTACGGCATTGGGTGTCGCAGGACGGCGACGCGCTTGCCGTCGTCGCGCAGGAGCTGAGCGACCCGGCGCGTGGTCTGGCTTTTCCCCGAGCCCGTACGGACCGCGCAGATCGCAATCGACGGCTTCGAGGATGTGAGCGCGGTGTCGTGCGGCGAGAGCAGGCTGAAGCTCGCGCCGGCCGCGAGCACGCGCGAGGCGACGTGCATCACGTGCTCGTGCGTCACGTCCGAGTAGGCGAAGACGACCTCGTCCACCTCGTGCTCGCGGATCAGCTCCGTGAGCTCGGACTCGGGCCGGATCGGGATCCCGTCCGGATAGAGGTCACCGGCCAGGAGCGGGGGATAGACCCGCCCAGCGATGTCGGGGATCTGCGTCGCGGTGAAAGCGACGACGTCGTACTCCTCGCGGCCTCGATAGACGACGTTGAAGTTGTGGAAGTCGCGCCCGGCCGCACCTGCTATCAAGACTCGCTTCCGCCGCATGTATACGGATTATGCACCTAGTCACCGGACGTAGCGAGTTAGAGTTGCCGCAATGGCACGCTTTCCGGAGGCGTTGAACGAGCAGGTCGGCTACGAGTTCGCGGCTTCGCAGCAGTACGTGGCGATCGCGGTCTATTACGACACCGAGACGCTCCCGCTGCTCGCCGCCCACTTCTACCGGCAGGCCGTCGAGGAGCGGAACCACGCGATGATGATCGTCCAGTTCTTGCTCGACTCCGATCTCGAGGTCGAGATCCCGGCCGTCGAGGCGCCCCAGACGGCGTTCAAGGACGCCCGCGAGCCGGTCGCGCTCGCGCTCGCTCAGGAGAAGAAGGTCACCGAGCAGATCGTCGCGCTCACCGCCCTCGCCCGCGAGGAGGGAGACCACGTCGGCGAGGAGTTCATGCACTGGTTCCTCAAGGAGCAGCGCGAGGAGGTCTCGAGCATGTCCGACCTGCTGAAGATCGTCGAGCGCGCCTCCGAGTCGAGCATCCTCCTCGTCGAGGACTATCTCTCGCGGAACCCGGTCGGCGACCAGGGCGTGGATCCGGGCGCACCACCCGCCGCCGGCGGCGCGCTCTAGGCCGTCGCTCGTTACGCTCCGAGGCCACGATGGCTGAGGTCCGCCTGGAGCTCGACGCCGCTCTCAAGGAGCAGCTTCACAAGGTGCTGGACGATCCGAAGCGTCCGGTCACCGAGGCGGAGCTACGAAAGCTCTTGGAGGAGGGTCGAGCCTGCACCCTCATCCTTGGCGCAGACCTCAAGCGCCTCGAGCGGCAGCTTGCCGCACTCGACAGCGATCCCACCAGCTCTCTCGGCGCGATCGCAATGACCTTCCGCCGCGTCCACGACTTTCGCGCGCACCTCGAGGACCTGGACGGGCTCCTGTCTGCGCTCGAGGATCGAGCTCGGGAAGCTCGGACGTCCTGGCTGCTCCGCGAGTCGGCTCCAAGCCCGACTCACCGATCAAGGTGAGGCCTTGCAGAGATCAAGGACACGGCGAGCCGGGCCGATGCGGTCCCGTTGACGACGACGACGGCGGTGTCCTCGCAATGATCGCCATCGCGACAAATTTCAGCGGATGGGTGATCGGGCTCGCGATCGGCGGAGCCGTGCCGCGAGTACGGCGGTAAGTCGGCCCTTCTACCTCACGAGCGAGTCGACACGATCGCGATCACCGCAAGCGCGCCGCAGACCACGATGATGCCGGGCAGGCCGACGAAGATCGCGGCCACCGCGAACAGAGGCACCGAGATCGCCATCGCGCCGAGCACCATCTCCTTCTGGTGCTCGCGCTTGCGTTTCAACGCCTGCTCGGTCTGACCTGCGCGCTTCTCCAACCGCCGCTCGATCTGCTCGACGAACGAGTCGACCAACGCCGGCTCCATGTCCTCGCCGAGCTCTTTCCGCGCGGCAATCGCGGCCCGCAGCTCATCCCTGGGGACGAGGTCCTCGCTCACGGCTTCCTACTTGAGCGTCTCGCGCGTGAGTTGCGCGACGGCGTCCATGTCGATCTCCTGGCCCGTCACCTCGTTCAGCACCTCGTCGGCGGTCATGCTGTTGCCGGTCTCCCACAGCTCGTGGACGAGTGAGCCCGCCTCGCGCTTCGCGAACCAGTCGCTGCCGTAGCGCTCGCGGAGGTGCGTCCGGAACTGCGCCTCGAACGCCCACGAGCGCAGGTACCCCGTGACGTAGAAGCTCGAATCGATGTCGGCGAGGTAGTCCGCCGCCGCGGGCTCGATCTTGAGGGCATCGCCGAGGATCTCGACGTAGCGGTTCGAGAGCTTCGTCGCGTCCTCCGCCTGATGGAACTCGAGCTCGTAGAGGAGCTTCGCCGAGTATCGGCGCACCATGTACAGGAGCTGCGTGACGCCCTCGATCTCGAAGTCGTGCGGCTTCGGGAAGTTGAGCTGTCTCGTGAGCCAGGCCGGGTCGTCGGTCAGATGCTGCATGAGCATCGCCCAGCCCTCGGTGACCGCGACGTCGCCGAGGCGCTTCTCCTCCATGCTCAGGTCGGCGGAGGTGTTCGCGTAGTGCTCGGTGTGGCCGGCCTCGTGGAAGAGCGCGCGCCAGTCGTCGGCTCCGCCCATCGGCTGGATGACGAGCACGACGCGGCCCGGAACCTCGATCGGCGCACAGAAGGCACGGGGGCTCTTCTTCGGGCGCTGCTCGACGTCGAGCTCGACGTTCTTCTGCCCCTTGAGGTCGATTCCGAGGTCGGTCAGGGTCGCCTCGAGCGCGGGCAGCATCTTCTCGGCCGGGAACTGCGGATCCCACTCGGGTGCGCGGAATGTGCGGATCACGTCCCAGCGCTTCGCATCGTCGAGGCTGACCCCGGCCCGGGACCGAAAGAGCCTGTCGGCGGCCTGCTCGAAGATCTTCTCCGTCGCGTCGAGCAGCCCGCGACACTGGTCGGCGAGCTCGTCGAGCCGGAAGCCGAACCGTCGGTAGAGCTCCGCGTAGTTCGGCGCCTCGAGCCGCTCGACGCCTCCCTCGACGATATGGACGCCCTCGACGTAGAGCGGATTCAGGTGCTCCTCCGTCAGCTCGACGCGGACGCGGTCGATGCGCTCCCGCTTGTCGCGGTCGGGCTCGTTCGCCATCGCCGGCCGCAGCATCCGGAAAGGAATCGTCTCGCCGTCGATGGTCGCCTCCAGGCTTGCCTCGAGCCTTGCGATCTTCTCCGCCTGGTCGCGGGTGAGATCGCTCAGGTAGCCCTCGGCGGCGAAGCGCCAGAGCTCGCGGATTCCGCGGTCGCCGTTCGCGGCCTCGCCGAGCGCCTGTGCCTGCTCCAGGCGCGTCAGCTCCGAGTAGCGGTCGTAGATCGGCGCCAGCTCGAGCTCGTCCTTCAGGCCGGCGTAGTGGAGGTAGAACTCCTCGTCGAGGTCTGCGATGAACCGATCGGCCCGGTCGCGGAAGCGGTCGAGGTCGGCCGCGGTCAGGGGAGGGGCTGCGCCGGGCAAGGGCCGTAGGATAACGGCGTGCGCGAGATCGGCCTCAATACCGAGCGCAGGACGCAGCTCGTGGAGATCACGCGAGAGGTCGAAGCCGCGCTCGAGGGTGCCGCTGACGCTTCGGCTGCGCTCGTCTTCGTGCCGCATACGACGGCCGGCGTCACGATCAACGAGCACGCCGATCCGGCGGTCGCGCGCGACCTCGAGACCGCGATGGAGCGAATGGTCGGGGACGACTGGGGCTGGCAGCACATCGAGGACGGCGAGGAGAACGCTCCCTCGCATGTGCGGGCAGCACTGGCCGGGCCGCAGGTCGTCATTCCCCTCACCGGCGGGAAGCTCGCGCTCGGCACCTGGCAGGGCATCTTCTTCTGCGAGTTCGACGGGCCGCGGCAACGCAAGGTCTACGTCACGCCGCTCCATTGATCGAGGTCGAGCGCCTCACGAAGCGTTTTCGGACGACCGTCGCCGTCGACGACCTCACCTTCAAGGTCAAGGCGGGCGCGATCACCGGCTTTCTGGGCCCGAACGGCGCGGGCAAGACGACGACGCTGCGCGTCATCCTCGGCCTCGTCCGGCCGACCGCCGGCCGTGCGACGGTCCTCGAGCGCCCCTACCGCCGGCTCGACGCGCCGACGCGCCAGGTCGGCGCGGTGCTCGAGGCCTCCGACTTCCACCCGGGGCGCTCGGGCCGGAATCACCTGCGTGTGCTGGCGACCGCGACGGGAATCCCATTCTCGCGGGTCGAGGAGGTGCTTGAGATCGTCGACCTCAAGGATGTGGCCGGACGGCGCGCTGGCGGCTACTCGCTCGGCATGCGCCAGCGCCTGAGCCTCGCCGGCGCGCTGCTCGGCGACCCCCAGGTGCTCGTTCTGGACGAGCCGGCGAACGGGCTCGACCCACAGGGGATCCGCTGGCTCCGCGAGCTTCTGCGTTCCCTCGCCGCCGAAGGACGCACGATCTTCATCTCGAGCCATGTCCTCGCCGAGGTCGAGCAGATCGTCGACGAGGTCCTGATCATCCACCGCGGCAAATTCGTCGTGCAGGCGACGCCGGCCGAGCTGGTGGCGCGGGCGGCCGGCGGCATCCGCGTCCGCAGCCCGCAGGCGGACCGACTTCGTGCCGCGCTCGAAGAAGCAGGCGTCAAGGTTGCATCGTCCGAGGGCGACCTGCTCACCGTTGCGGACGCGACGACGGCCAGGGTGGGGGAGATCGCCGCCGCGCAGGGCATCGTCCTCCACGAGCTCGCCGCCGAGAGCTCCACCCTCGAGCAGGCGTTCCTCGATCTGACGACTCCCGAGGGCGACGCCTGATGCGGCTCCTCGCGGCCGAGCTCCTCAAGATCTGGACCGCGCCCCGGACGCTCTTCGGGATCCTGCTCGCGGAAGTTGCGATCGTCCTTCTCGGGGTGATCGGGGCGCTGCACTCCGCGGTGAACGATCCTCAGCTGCCCAGGCATCTCGCGAGAGACCTCGTCGGCTTTCCAGGCACGATCTCGCTGCTCTTCACGGTCCTGCTCGGAACCCTGATCGCGACGACCGAATACCGGCACGGAACGATCACGCTCACCTTCCTGGCGGCTCCACTGCGCGAGCGCGTCCTCGCCGCGAAGACCGGCGCGGGCCTGATCGCGAGCGTCCCGTTCGTCGGAGTGGCGCTGCTTTTGTCGTTGGGGATTGCGCAGATATGGGTCGGCGGACGGGACGACTACCACTTGGGGAGTCACGAGTGGGAGCTCGTCGGCCGCGTCTTCCTCGATGCCGCCATCGCTGCGATGATCGGCGTCTTCATCGGGGCAAGCATCAAGCGGCAGCTTGGCGCGGTCATCCTAGTCCTGGGATGGCTGTTCCCCATCGAACATGCGCTCGCGGGGCTCTTCCCGGGGACGAGGGACTACCTGGTGGGGCAGTCGATCTTCGGCATCCTCGGGGCCAGCGGCGGGGAGGACTTGCCCTCGTTCGCCCACGGCCTCGCGGTGATCGCCGTGTACCTGGCCGGTCTGGGCGCCGTGGCGGTTGTCCTCACGCGGCGCCGCGACATCACGTAACGGCGGAACCCTATGCTGGTCCGATGGCCGCACCCGTCCGCCAAGACGACGAGCTGGAGCTCAAGGTCGAGTCGCTCGCCTACGGCGGGAACGGCGTCGCGCGCCTGAACGGCTTTGTTCTCTTCGTCAAGCGCGGCCTGCCGGGCGACACCGTCCGCGCGCGCGTGACCAGGGTCAAGCGCAACCACGCCGAGGCGGTCGCGGTCGAGGTCGTCGAGCCCGGTGCGCCGCGGGTCGACGCGCCGTGCGAGCACTACCCGGATTGCGGCGGCTGCCGCTTCCAGGATCTCGCGTACGAGGCCCAGCTCGCAGCGAAAGCCGAGCAGGTCGAGGACGCGCTGCGCCGGATCGGCCGGCTCGACGATCCGCCGCTCGAGCCGATCCTCCCGGCGGAGTCGGTCTTCCACTACCGGAATAAGCTCGAGTACTCGTTCACCCAGACGCCGGAGGGGCCGGCCCTCGGCTTCCACCGCGCCGGGCGCTGGGACGAGGTGCTCGACATCCGCCGCTGCTGGCTGACGACCGATCTCGGGAACGCGATCCGGGAAGCGACGCGCGACTGGGCCCGGGCCGAGGGACTCGAGGCCTACGACCAGGCCGAGCACACGGGCTTCCTGCGCCACCTCGTCGTGCGCGAAGGCCGGAACACGGGCCAGACGCTCGTCCAGCTCGTGACGGCTCCCGGCAAGCTCGACGCCGAGAGCTTCGTCGCCGCGCTCACTCGGTTCCCCGAGATCCGGTCGATCCACTGGTCCGTGAACGACCGGCCGGCGGAGGTGACGAACCTCCCGACGCAGCTGCTCTTCGGCGACGACGCGATCGAGGAACAGCTCTGCGGACTGCGCTTCCGCGTCCGCCCGAACGCGTTTCTCCAGACGAACACCGGTATGGCGGAGCGCCTCTACGAGCTCGCGCGCGAGTACGCGCAGCTGACCGGCGAGGAGAGCGTCTACGACCTCTACTGTGGGATCGGGACGATCGGGCTGACGCTCGCGCGCGACGCGCTGACCGTCTGGGGCGTCGAGGTCTCGGAGGAGTCGGTCGCGTGCGCGCTCGAGAACGCCGACCTGAACGGGATCACGAACGCCGCTTTCTTCGCCGGCGAGGTCGGCGATGTGATCGCGGATCTCCGTGACCGCGCAGGGGATCCCGACGTCATCGTCGTCGACCCCCCGCGCGCCGGGCTCTCCGGGAAGGCTCTGCGCCGGATCGCTCGCCTCGAGGCGAAGCGGATCGTCTACGTCTCGTGCAACCCGACGACGCTGGCCGGGAACGTCAAGGATCTCCAGGCCGAGTGGGGTTACCGGCTCGAGCGCGCGCGACCCGTGGACATGTTCCCGCACACCCCGCACATCGAGACGGTCGCGCTCCTGACTCGCGCTTAGGTCAGCGGGCTCGCTCCGAGCTCAGGGAGCCCCACGCGTTCTGGGCCCGGACCTTCTTCCAGAGCAGGTCCGCGTTCGGGGCGAGAAAGCCGAGCGCCAGGAGCGGGAGCGCCGGGAGCCCGTTGAGGTCGAAGTAGACGGTCAGGGCCATCGTCGCGCCGAAGGAGAGCGTTAGCGTCACCCACGTCAGCCGGGTGCGCAGGTCCCAGCGAGCGGTCGCGGCCAGGAAGAGGGCGAAGAAGAGGAGGTCGGGGAGGCCGAGCTGCGCGGTGTTCTGCTCGCCGGGCACCCGAAAGGCGAACGAGAACGTGGTGAAGAGCTCTCGCTGGTGCGTGATGATGTGCTTCGTCGGCCCGCGCCAGACCGAGTACGCGTCGACCCACGGAATGATCAGGGCGACGAGCATCACCCAGGCCGGGGTCTCGAAGTAGGTCAGGAACCACCACGCGAGCAGCGTGACGGCCCCGAGCTTCGCGAAGTTCGCGACCGTGTCGACGCCGGCGAAGTCGAGCCCCGCGGCGAGCAGCGCGACGGCGACCCCGGCCGGCAGCAGGTACGGGGCGCGCCAGACCGGGAGCGCAAGGTAGACGAGGCCGAAGACCGCCGGGATGACGAGGAAGGCAAGGATCACAACCTCCCACCAGATCGTGAAGTTCGGCAGCGACTCGGAGACGGCGTAGTAGACGCCGAGGACGACCGCGAGCAGGGCGAAGGCCCCGGCCCGAAGGCTTAGTAAGGAGGAAGCTCGGCCCACCACCCCTCGCGTCCCTGGCCGGCGACCGCTCACGCCGGGCGGAGCCCGGCTCCGCGGTCGCCTGACGCCGCTGGCGGCACGGTGCTCTCCGGGCCCGTGCTAGGAGGCACTGTTCCCTCCGGCCCCGCACCGCCAGCGGCGCCCCAGGAACCCGAGGGGACGGAATCCGCGTTCAATACGGGGGAAGCTCGGCCCACCAGGGACCCAGGGCCTTGAAAGCGTTCCAAAATTGTGTCTTCGAAGGCTGCTCGTCGAGTGCGGTGTCGATGTCGGGGACGTAGAGCATCTGGACTGTTGGCGTCCAGTCCTGGATTGTGCCCGCCTCGGCGGTGATCTCGTCGGCAAGCGGGAACTCCAGCCCGTTCAGGAAGGCGAGCGCGTCCGCGCCCATGACGACGACGAGCTTCGGCTGGACGATGTGCAGCTCACGGACGAGGAACGGCCGAGCCTCGTCCTCGTCCTCGTCGGCGAACTTGAGGCAGTTCGTGCCGTAGATCGAGAGCGGATCGACGTGCAGCCGCTGGAGCGACTTGAGGACCGCCTGGCCCGCCCGGCCGTAGAAGGCCACGCCCTCCTGCACCTCCGCCGGTTGCGGGCGGTGCTTGAGGAGGAAGACGTCCGCACGCGGGTGGCCCGAGCCGAGCACCGGCACGCGCTCGCCCTTGCCGGCGCGCGCGATCTCGTCACCGAGCTCGTTGATCTCGGAGATCGCCTTCTTGAGGTATTTCTCGTAGATCTCGTCGGTGGATGCAGAGGTCACAGAGGCCACGTTTCCAGTTCTCTCCTAGCGGACTCTTTCCTCGCCGGAGCGTCCAAGCCCGATCAGTCGCTCTCGGACACAGCCACTTCCGCTGCGATCTCGAACATCTCCCCAAACGGAGCAGTCTTCAGGCTCTCGCGAATGACATCTTCAGGTTCCCGGTCGTCAGAAAACGGTGATTCGTACGACGACACCGCAGCAATTTGCTCAGCGAGGAAAACCGGCCAGTTCTCCTTTCTCATCTCGACGATCACTCCGCCAATGTCCTGAGCTAGGGCGACAATTGAACTGTTCTCCGCAATGCTGTCGCCTACGACGAACGGCAGCGCGTCAACATTTTCTCCTTCCAGTTCGATCATGCGCTCGAAGCGGGAGATCTTGTCCAGCAAGATCTCTGGGTTTCCGGTGCCGATGAAGCCGATATCGAAGCGGATGGCAACATCATCGCTCACGAGCGCTGTCGCGTCGCTCTCGCGGCGCTCCTTCTCGGATGCAAGCCAGAAGAGGTTCTTGCCGGCCTCAGGCTTGACCTCCCGCTCGCAATACTCAAATCCGAGAACATGAAGAACACCTGCTAAGACCAGTTTTTCAAAGAGTTTTCCATAGAGGGATTTCTCCGAACCCCTGATCGTTAGGGCCGCTTGTCCTATTGCAGTCATGAGGGCAAGAGCGGTCGGCCAGTCCATCTCGGCCCGCGTGCCCTCGATTGTGAGCTCGCCTGATAATTCGCCATGTGCCTGGCGCGCTGCGTCAGCGGCTTGAGACAAAACGGATTCGAAGGTGTCGGCGTAGTCGCTCAGCGCTTCCTGATCTGATCGAAGGACGTTCTGAAACTGCTTGTCTGTTAGACCCAGCCCCCACTGCAGCAGCCAGCGGTGCTCCTTGCTAAGAGGTCGCTGGGTCCTTTCGTGGGCCAGGGTCCCGGCCAACCCCGCCGGGAGAGACGAATCGGCTGCCTTTGCCAAAACGTAGGTCTTGAGCAACGCCGCACTCAGCAGAGTTACGCGGGTTCGTGTATAGGCCTCGGTGACAGCCCGAACGTTGGCTCCGCAAAGAATGTCTCCGACGACGTCAAAGATTCCATCAGGCCCGAGGCGGCGAAGGACATCATCTCCCCGGACATCTACAAGTTCCCGACCAGCCTGGGGGAACAGGTCACGGAATGACACCGGCCTAGCATAGGGGCCTAACTTGTGAGTGGGTCGCACCCGACGCAGCTCACGCGTGCTGCCTCAGAGCCTAGCCAGCCAACCGCGTTCGACCGAATCGCCTCGACGTAGGCCGGATCGATCTCGGACAGGACGAAGCGGCGGCTCAGGTGAACGGCCGCCTCCCCGACCGTGCCGACTCCGGCAAACGGGTCGAGCACCACGTCTTCGAGAAACGAGTAGTAGCGAATCACCCGCTCGGCAAGCTCCATCGGGAAGACGGCGGGATGGAGCGGGTGGCTCGCAGGCTTGATCTTCCAGACGTTCGTGCGCTCGTAGCCGTTTTCGATGCGCGACCGGCGGACGAGCTCCTGGTCGGGGTGCGTTCGAATGTGCCAGTCGATCAGCCGGGGAGTCTGCTTCCGATAGACGAGCACGTACTCCGTTACCGGCACCGCTTTGTACTGAAGTGGGTTCCGGTCGGCTGCGAACCGTCGCCCTCGCCCGGTCGCCCAGCCGGCCCCCTCCGGCTTCTCCCAGATGATGTCGTCGATGAAGTCGAAGCCCTCCTCGATGAAGAGCCGGTGCATGTCGAACGGTACGGCGATCCGTCGCGATGACTCGGAGCGCCTCGCCCGACGTACCAGGATCGGAGCGATGTTCATGACGAAGAAGCGGCCCTCTTGCAAGAGTCTGTGACAGCTCCGGATGACGTCCCGAATGCTTTCTAGATAGGCGTCGTACGAGGCGAAGTCGCTGTAGTCAGGTCGCGCATTGAAGTAGGGAGGCGACGTGAACACGAGATCCACTGAGCCGGGTGGCAACGACTTGAGCGTCTCGTTCGAGTCGCCGCAGAGAATCGTGTTCGGTAGCGACGAGAGCTCGACCTTCGCGCGGTTTGCCCGCTCTCCGACCGGGCTTGGTCTCGTTGCGGCAAGCCGCTCGGCGACGACTTCCGGATTGCTGCCACGGGTCTCGTCGATCGTGCCGGCTCGCGCGTCGATTACGACCTCGCCGACCTTGCTTCCGTGGGCAACAAGAGGCACCCGCCACACGTGATAGCGGTCGTCGATCTCGGGTAGCCCGAATTCGTACGGCTGATCGAGCTTCCAGCGGTCGGTGTGCTCTCGCGCGAGCTCCTTCGCATCGGTCACGGTCCGCACCGCATAGCCGCGCTGGGTTGCAACTGTTGGCATCTTAGACAACTGCATGGACTCTACAACTGGGATCGGACAACCCCAGTCTCATCGCACTCGCTCTTTGACCTGGGCGACCCACTTCAGCGATTGCAGGTAGGCGAGCGACCTCGGGCGGCGCAGGATCTCGGCCGAGCGCAGGCTGAGCATGAACTCCTCCCGGTCGTCGAAAGCCCGCATGCGCAGGCCCCCGGTGCCGAGGCCCTGGACCACGTGAGCGTCCGAGCCCGCGCCCATCGTCAGGTTGTACTTGCGCGCGAAGCGGAGCGCCTCGTCGTTGTAGGCCTCAAAGAGCAGGCGGGCGTTGTAGACCTCGAAGACGTCGATGTCGGCCAGGTGCCGATGGAGGGTGGCGGGGTCCGCGATCGCGTGCAGGCGGTCGAAGGGGTGGGGGACGTAGACGAGGCCGCCCTGCTCCTTGATCGCCTTGACGGTGTCCGCGAACGACATGCCCCGCGGGATCTCCTCGGAGAGGAAGAGCCCGATCACCTCGCCCTGCCCGTCGGTCTTCACCTCTTCGCCCGGGATGACGATGAGGCCGCGCTCGCGCGCGAGCTCGACCGCCTCGAGCGCCCCGCCGAACACGTTGTGGTCGGTGACCGCGATCGCGCCGAGCCCGATCGCCTCGGCCTGGTCGAGCATCTGCTCGACCTCGACCGCGCAATCGCTCGACCACGAGGTGTGCAGGTGGAGGTCGGCGAGGATCCACTCCCGGTCGGCGAGCGGCTGATCCGACTTTGCAACAGACTGTTGCAAAGACCCCTTGCGGCGCTTGCCGAGTCCGGTGTAGATCTCTTCGAGCTCGGCCGCGACATCCGCGAAGGTCTTGCCCTCCACGCTCCGCCGCGCCTCCTCGGAGAGCTGGCGCCGCAGCGGGTCGTTCTCGGCCAGCCGCGCAAGCGCGGCGGCGGCGAGCTCGGGCTGCTCGTGGACACCCGGCGGTGAGGCGATTGCAGCGCCGGCGGCAGCCGCCTCGAGCGAGACGCGGGAGAGGCCTTCGAGGGCGGGGACGAAGATTGCGGCCTCGTTCAGGATCGCCGCGCGGCTTCTCCCGTCCCGAGCCGTGCGCACGTGCGCACGGCCCCGCAGCCTCGCCGGGATCGTCGGCCGCCCGGCGAGCGACTTCGTCCGCAGGAAGACGAGCTCCCAGTCGGGCAGCTGGCGCAGGGCGCGCACAACGGCTCTCGACAGCGGCCGCTCCGCCGGCCGCCACTCGAGGACGACGAGCTTCCGCTTCGCCGCCGGCTTGAAGAGCTCGGTGTCGACGCCCTCTTCGACGATCCGGTACTCGCCGGGGAAGCGCTGCGCGGCCGCGTGCGCGGCTACCGGGGAGGCCGCGACGAGCGCGTCGGTGCGCGTGAGCAGCCGCTCTCGCTGTGCGCGGCCCGGCGGGTAGCCGAGTCGCTCCGGCGAGAAGAAGCTCGCCACGGTGAGCGCACGCGCGTCGCGCAGCGCGACGTACGAGAGGCTCGGGAGCCCGGGCTCGAAGCCGTGGACGACGTCGAACTCGCCCCAGGTGAGCGCCGCCGAGAGGTTCGCCCGCACGCCAACCGGCAGGCCGATCCGGCTCCGGCGGGAAATCGGAACGGCGGGCCCGACCGCAATCAGCGGCGCGCCGGCACCGTCGCGCAGGGCGCGGCGGCCTGCGGCGAGGTCGGCGGCGCGGTTCGACGGGGCGAGCACGGTCACCGTGTGCCCGCGGTCCCGCAGCGCCGTCGCGACGCCGGCTACGTGCTCGTTGATGTCATGGGGCTGCGACCACGCGAACGGGGTCACGAGGCAGATACGAAGGGGCACTTTCCCCGAGTCTAGTCCCCTGTTCTAGAGTTGGATCGTGCCTGCGGCCACTCAGGAAGAGAAGCGACGCCAGATCCTCGACGCCGCAGTCCGCGCCTTCGCGCGCAAGGGCTACCACGCGTGCCGCGTCGGCGAGATCGCCGAGGAAGCGGGGGTCGCCTACGGCCTGATCTACCACTACTTCGGCTCGAAGGAAGAACTGCTCGAGACGATCTTCCGGGACACCTGGACGCAGATGCTGGCGCGCGTGCGCGAGGTCCAGGAGGAGGGCGGCCCGGCCGGCGAGCAGGTGCGCAAGGTGACCGCGCTGCTCCTCCGCACGTGGCGTCGAGATCCCGACCTCGTGCGCGTGCTCGTCCACGAGGTGACGCGCAGCCCCGAACAGCTGCCCCGACAGGTGGAGGAGATCTCTCATGCCTACGAGGCGCTCGAAAGCATCGTCGCCCACGGGCAGCAGACAGGCGAGTTTCGGGACGACTTCGACGCGCAACTGGCGGCGACGATCTTCTACGGCGCGCTCGAAGAGATCCTGACCGGATGGGTGATGGGGCAGCTGCCAGACACGGACGAGGACATCGCAAGAGCGGAGCAGGTCGTGACCGGCCTCATCTGCGACGGCCTCGCCCCCCGCGCCTAGTTTTCGGACCTGTCCAGGGCCAGGCCCTGGACAGGTCCGATTAGGACTAGGCCTTCCCTGAGACGCGCGGCTTGGCGCTCTTGCGCCCGTACTGCTTGATGAAGCGCTCGACGGCGTCGTGCGCGTCGTCGTCGGGGATCTGCTTCGGCGGCGACTTCATCAGGTACGCGCTCGGGCCCTCGAGGGCACCGGCGACGCCGTTGTCCAGGGCGAGCTTCGCGAGGCGAACGGCGTCGATCACGATTCCGGCCGAGTTCGGCGAGTCCCAGACCTCGAGCTTGAGCTCGAGATTGAGCGGCACGTCGCCGAAGGCCTTCCCCTCCATGCGGATGTAGGCCCACTTGCGGTCCGTGAGCCACGGCACATGATCGGAGGGGCCGACGTGGACGTTGCCCTCGCCGAGGTCGTAGTCGAGCATCGACGTCACCGCGTTCGTCTTCGAGATCTTCTTCGACTCGAGGCGATCGCGCTCGAGCATGTTCAGGAAGTCCGAGTTGCCGCCGACGTTGAGCTGCATCATCCGGTCGAGGTGGATGCCGCGCTCGCGGAACAGCGAGGTGAGCACGCGGTGCGTGATCGTCGCGCCGACCTGCGACTTGATGTCGTCGCCGATGATCGGCAGCCCGCGATCCTCGAAGCGCTTCCCGAAGTAGCCGCCCTTCGCGATGAAGACAGGAATGCAGTTCACCATCGCGCAGCCCGCGTTCAGGATCTGCTCGGCGTACCACTTCGTCGCCTCTTCCGAGCCGACGGGGAGGTAGTTGACGACGACATCCGTGCCCGTCTCCTTCAGGATGCTGACGACGTCGTCCGTGTCTCCGGGGGCCTTCTCGACGACCTCGGAGATGTACTTGCCGAGCCCGTCGTGCGTCATCCCGCGCGAAACAGTGATGCCGGTCTTCGGGACGTTCGCGAACTTGATCGTGTCGTTCGGCTTCGCCCAGATCGCGTCGGCGAGATCCTTGCCGACTTTCGCCTTCGTGACGTCGAACGCGGCCGTGAACTCGACGTCGCGCACGTGGTAGCCGCCGAGGTCGACGTGCATCAAGCCCGGAACGAAGTCGTCCGGCGATGCGTCCTTGTAGTACTCGACTCCCTGGAGGAGCGAGTTGGCGCAGTTGCCGACGCCGATGATCGCGACGCGGACCTTGTCCTTGCTCCGTGCTTTTCCGTTCTGACTGCCGTTGCGGGCCATCTTGTCCTTTCGTGGAGTGGGGGCGCCGAGCCGCTTCGTGAGCGTCTCGACGACGATCTTGTTTGTGCTCGTACGGCGCTCGCGTGCCGCTTCGGCGAGCTGCCGCTTGAGCTCGGGAGGAACCCGCAGAAGGACGACGCCGGTCTCGCCCGGGGCAGGTGCTCGTCGACCGCTTGGGACGAACTCGACGCCGAACTCGGCGGCCAGGATCTCGACCGCGACGTCGTTGAGCGTGCTCTCGCGGCGGGCCACCTCACGGGCGAGGCTCCGCTTCAACGTCGTCGGCATCCGGACGAGGATGCTCTTCAGATCTCGTTTTGCCATTCTGCTAGCAGCCGAACTGCTGCTAGCAGTTTATCACTGCGCGCGGAGCTGTGCGCGAACTGCTAGCACTCGCTGCAGGACCGTGATCCACGCCGTCGCGGTCAGGAAGTAGATCGCCCACGGCAGCGCGCCCCAGGGTGCGAGGACGAGCCCGGTGACGATGACGACCACGCGCTCTGCCCGGCTGCCGATTCCGACGTCTCCCTTCAGCCCGAGCGCCTCGGCCCGAGCGCGCGTGTAGCTGACGAGGAACGAGCCGCCCACAGCGGCGAACGTGAATGCGACGGCGAGCTGCTCCCCGTGGCGCGAGAAGACGAGTGCGATTGCTCCGAGCATGAACCCTTCGCTGATGCGGTCGGTGGTCGAGTCGAGGAAAGCCCCGAACGGGGTTCCTTTGCCGCTGCTCCGCGCGAGCGCGCCGTCGAGGATGTCGAGCACCGAGCCGACGACGAACAGGAGCGCTCCGATCCAGTAGGCGGCGAACTCGGAGCGGTACTCGAAGTAGACGACGACGGCGGCCGCGGCGCAGAGGGCGACGCCGGCCGTCGTCAGCGCGTTCGGCGACACGCGCGTACGCCCGAGGCCCTCCATCGAGCGCGCGGCCAGCCGTCGGACGCCCCCCGTGTAGCTCGCCTTCAGGCGGCCCAGCTCGTCGGTCAAGGCACCAGGAGGGTTTGGCGAAATATGGCTGAGCCGCCGGGCCGCGCTGCTCGCCCCGAGGCCGGGTCCTCAGTCGCCCCGATAGTTACCACTATCGGGGCTCCCTGCGTCCGCGGCCTCGGAACGAGCATCGCACCCCGGCGACGAGCAACATTCCGCCAAACCCTCCTAAGCCGGAGCCGGCGAGCTGACGCGGCGCCACAGGTGCTTCCGGTTGATGATCGCGGCGGCGATGATGGCCACGATGATCCCCGCCACGATGTCCAGCCAGAAATGGTTGCCCGTCGCCATCACCGAGAACCAGACCCACAGCGGCCAGAAGAGCCAGAGAGCCTTTGCCCAGCGCGAACGGACGATCAGAGCGAGGCCGACGCCGATGATCAGGGAGTCCGCGGCGTGCAGGCTCGGCATCGCGGCGTATGGGTTCGAGTCCGCGCGCACGAGGGCGCTGTCGTGGTTGATGCCGAAGGTCGCCAGCGTGTCGACGAACCCGAGCTCGGGGAACATGCGCGGAGGCGCCGTCGGGACGAGGACGAAGCCGACCAGCCCGATCACGTTCGCGAGCAGCAGCGTGTTGCGGAGCCGGACGAAATGCTCGTTCCGCCGCAGGTAGACCCAGAGCAGCACGAGCCCGAGCACGGTGAACTGCGAGTGCCAGTACGTCCACGCCGTCAGGTCGCGCAGGATGCCGGACGAGCTGACGAAGCTCTGGATGGAAAGCTCCCAGAGGCCGGTCAGCCTGTGCTCGACGTCAGCGACGCGCAGACCGTTGTGAAACGCCTTGAACGGATCGCGGTCGGCGATCCCGCGCGTGTAGCGGTACGCCCACAGGAAGCCCAGCCAGATCGCGACCTGGCGAAAGAGATCTAATGGCCCATGCGGAAGAAACCGGACTCGGGCAGCCGAGGCAATACCGGACACGTACTCATTCTAAACTGCGCCACGGCTTGACAGAGCACTCGGAGGACCTGATCGAGCACTACTCCGAGCGGCTTCTGCGCACGTCCGGATACGCAGGAGAGGGCTTCGCGGCAGGCTACGACTCGCACCGCCCGTCGCCGCCGGCCGCCTTGCTCGACGTCTTGTGCCTTGAGGCACAGGCGGAACGCCCGCGGCTCGTCGTCGACTTCGGGAGCGGAACCGGCCTCTCCACTCGGGCCTGGGCCGAGCGCGCAGACGAGATCGTGGGCGTGGAAGCAAGCCCCGAGATGCGCGAGCAGGCGGAAGCTGCGACGTCGGCGGGCAACGTCCGCTTCGTCCAGGCGTTCGCGCAGGAGACCGGCCTCGAAGACGGAGTGGCCGACATCGTCACGTGCTCCCAGTCCTTCCACTGGATGGAGCCGGAGTCGACCCTCGCCGAGGCGGCGCGCATCCTGCGCCCGGGCGGGGTGTTCGCGGGGTACGACTACGACTGGCCGCCGGTCGTGCACTGGGAGGTCGAGGCGGCGTTCGAGGAGATGGTCAAGCGCGTCGGGATGAGGCGCGCGCTGAAGGGTCAGCCCCGGCACACGAAGGACGGGCACCTCGACCGGATCCGCGACAGCGGTCACTTCCGTTACGCGCGCGAGATCGCGCTCCACTCGCGCGACCAGGGCAGCGCAGCCCGAATCGTCGGCATGGCGCTCAGCCTTGGGCCGCTCACCGTGCTGCTGAACGAGGGCGTCAGCGAAGACGAGGTTGGGCTCGCCGCCCTGCGCGAGGCCGCCGCGAGCGCGCTCGGCGAGCGCGAGGTCGACATGTTCCTGTGCTACCGCGTGCGGCTCGGCGTACGTTAGCCGCCGATCTGGCTCATCGATCTCGACGCTCGTACGAAGCCCGGCTCGTTGATCTTGTGCTTCAGCTCCTTGTGCCGGACGGCGAAGCGGATCAGCGCGGCGAGCTCGTCGTCGGTCACGCCGTCGCGGAGCGGAGCCTTCAGGTCCCACTCGCGGCGGGAGAAGAGGCACGTGCGCAGCTGGCCGTCGGCGGTGAGCCGGATCCGGTCGCAGCTCGAGCAGAACGGCTCCGAGACGGGGTTCACGAAGCCGATCTCGCCCGCGCCGTCGGCGAAGCGGAAGCGGCGCGCCGTCGAAGACGCCTTCGCCGGGATCTCCTCGAGCGGCCAGCGCTCCTCGATCAGCGCGCGGATCTCGCCGCCGGTCAGCACCTCGTCCTCGCGCCAGGCCTCGTCGGCGTCAAGCGGCATGAACTCGATGAAGCGGACGACGTACGGCTTGCGGCGCGCGAGCTCGGCCAGCGCCGGCACCTCCTCCTCCGTGAAGCCCCGAACCGCGACACAGTTGACCTTGATCGGGCGGAGCTCCGGGTAGCGCTCCGCCTCCGCGAGGCCGGCCAGGACGCGGTCGAGCGCGTCGCGGCGGGTGATCTCCGCGAACCGGACGTGGGACAGCGAGTCGAGCGAGACGTTCAGCCGGGTGAGGCCCGCCTCGACGAGCGGCCCGGCGAGGCGGTCGAGCAGGACGCCGTTCGTCGTCAGCGAGAGGTCGCGCACGCCGGGGATCTCGGACAGGAGCGAGACAAGCACGGGCAGCTCGCGCCGGACAAGCGGCTCGCCTCCGGTCAGCCGCACCTCGTCGACGCCCATCGCGGACAGCACGCCCACGAGCCGCGCGATCTCCTCGTAACTCAGGACTTCGTCGCGCGGGAGCCACTCGAGGCCCTCCGCGGGCATGCAGTAGCGGCAGCGGAAGTTGCACTTGTCCGTGACCGAGACCCGCACGCTGTGGATCTCCCGGTTCCAGGAATCGCGCAGCGGCTCCATGCTCGGAGACTAGCGGAGGTTTCGGCAGGCCCCAAAACGCGGAAAGAGGGGATGTGCGCCCGCCGACGATGGCGGTGCGTCAGGCTCGAAAGGAGAAGGACAGATGTCGCAATGGGAACAGGAGACACCGGAGACGACCACCCCGGACGAAGGAACCACGCCTGAGGAAGGCGGCGGCCAGGAGGGTGGCGGCGGCATGGACGGTGGCCAGGAAGGCGGCGGCGAGTCCGGCGGCGAGCCGACCGACGCGCCGGCCTAGGGCCGACAGCAATCCGCGAAGAGAGGGCGCTTCGTCGAGGCGCCCTCTCCTTTTTTCCCATGTCCAGGGACCAGGTCCCAGGAGGCACCCGGCGCCCGTTTTGGCGAGGCGCGCGACTGTGATACGAACGTGACGTGCGTGGCCTGGTGCGTGTAGCGATTCCTGTCCCTCACAACCGCCGCCTCCGCCTCCCACCCGCGCCTGCCGCGGGTCGTCGGCAAGAAGCTCCCTGCCGCTCGGGTTGCGATCAGGCGCGCGCAGTGCGCGGTCGGACGCGTCCGCCGGGCGCGGTCGCGCCGGGCAAAGGGTCGCATCCTCGGGCAGAGCCCACGCGCGGGCAGTCGGGTGCCCGTCGGCACGCGGGTGAACCTCGTCGTCAGCCGCGGCCACCGCCGCCGCTAACGCATCCGCTTGCACAGCGTCGTAGTTCTTGACGATGAAGCTTGCGACGATCGCTCTCGCGCTCGGCGTCGCCGTGCTGCTGGCCGGCCCGGCCGCCGCGGATGCCGGGACGGTGGACAATCCTCACGTCGCGCTCGACGGTTCCGGTAACGCCGTTGCGGTCTGGCAGAGCGACGGCCTCGTGCAGGCTGGCGTGCGCCCTGCCGGTGGCTCCTGGGGTGCTCGGCAGGACATCTCGGCGCGCGTGGGCGCCACCGACCCGCAGGTCGCCCTCGATCCGGCGGGAGACGCGGTCGTCGTTTGGGTGCGCTCTGACGGCTCCAACTCCAGAGTGCAGGCCGCGACACGCGCGGCAGGTGGCCCCTGGGGGCCGCCGCAGGACCTCTTTGCCGTCGGCCAATTCGGCGGCGGACCACAGGTGGCCCTGGACGCCGGCGGGAACGCGGTCGTCGTCTGGGTGCGCTCCGACGGCTCCAGCCCCAGCGTGCAGGCAACAGTTCGCCCAGCGGGCGGCACGTGGGCAACCCCGCAGGATCTCTCGGCGGCTGGACTGCACGCCTATGCGCCCGACCTCGGCGTCAACGCGGCCGGTGATGCCGTCGTTGTCTGGGAGTCCTCCGACTCGCAGAACGGCTCGAGGGCTGTGGTGCAGGGGGCGGTTCGTCCGGCCGGCGGGATGTGGAGCCCTCCGGAAGACATTTCGGTGGGGGACAGCTCCGACCCGCAGGTGGCGCTCGACTCGGCGGGGAACGCGATCGCCGCCTGGGAGGATTTCCCCGGCGGCGGCTCGCCGGTAGAGGCGGCGGTGCGACCGGCCGGTGGCGCGTGGGGCGACCCGGAGGTCGTCTCGGCACAAGACGACCTCGCCATCCGGCCACGGATCGCGCTCGATTCAGCCGGAAACGCGGTCGCGCTGTGGACCCGTCTCGAGCTCAGCGGCTGGAGCGTGCGAGCCGCTGCGCGTCTGTCCGGTGGGTCCTGGGGCGCCCCGCAGGACCTTTCCGCATCCGGTGAGTTTGCGTTTCTTCCCGAGCTCGCCCTCAACCCGGCCGGGGACGCGGTCGCCGTCTGGTCCCGATTCGCCGAATCAAGCGAGGTCGTGCAGGCCGCGACGCGCTCGGCGGGAGGCACGTGGGAGCGCGCGCTGGACATCTCGCCCTTTCCGGGTTCCTCGTATGTCCCCCAGGTCGCAATCGACTCGAGCGGAAACACCGTCGGCGTGTGGCGGCTGCATACGGGCTCGCTGGCGATCGTGCAAGCGGCGGTCCATCCAGCCGGCCTCCCTTGGGAGCCGCTGCAAGACCTCACGGAACCGCCCCCGCTGCCACCGCTTCCCGACTGCATCGTCCCGGACGTCCTCCGGAAGACACTCGTCCGGGCGAGGACCGTGATCGAGGAGAGCAACTGCCTTCTGGGTCGGGTCCGCCGGGCTTACTCGCGCAAGGTCAAGAACGGCCGCGTCGTCTCGCAGCGCCCCGGGGCGGGCGAGGAGCTCGGGAACGGCGCCCTGGTCGACCTCGTCGTCAGCCGCGGCCGCAGGAGCGCACGCTCGTAGAGAATCGCGGGGTGCCGCTCCTGGCCCTCGTCGTCGTGACCGCGATCTGGGGCGTCACCTTCGTCCAGGTCAAGGACGCGGTGGAGGTCTATCCGCTGTTTGCGTTCCTCGCCGTCCGCTTTGCGATCGCGTCCGTGACGCTCGCAGTCCCTGGGACCCGGCGGCTCAGATCACTGGGGCGCCGCGGCTTTGCTGCGGGGATCCTCCTCGGCACGTTGCTCGCCGCAGGGTATGCGCTGCAGACCGCGGGGCTCGAGCGGACGACTCCGTCGAGCGCCGGCTTCATCACGGGGCTCTATGTCGTGATCACGCCGCTCGTCGCCCTGCTGCTCTTCCGGGAGCGGATCGGCCCGGCCGTCTGGGTCGGCGTCGCGCTCGCCACGATCGGGTTTGCGATGCTCTCGGACATCCGGGCCGGCTCCGCGGTCGGCGACCTGCTCGTGCTCGGCTGCGCGATCGCCTTCGGCTTCCAGATCCCGCTCACGGGCCGTTTCGCGCCGCGCTACGACCCGCTTGCGCTGACGCTCGTTCAGATGCTGACGGCCCTGGCCGGGTTCGCCGTCATCGCCGCCGCCCTCGGCCAGATCGAGATCCCCCGCGGCTGGACGGTCTGGGCGGCGTTGCTCGTCACGGGCATCTTCGCGAGCGCGCTTGCGTACCTGATCCAGACCTGGGCCCAGCGCAGCATCAGCGCGGCGCGCACGGCGCTCGTCTACGCGATGGAGCCCGTCTTCGCCGGCTTCTTCGGCTACGTGCTCGCCGGTGACCGCCTCGGCGCGCTCGGCTGGGCGGGATGCGGGGTGATCCTGGCGGGCATCGCCGTCTCCGAGCCGGCCGCGGCCGGTGTGCTCCGGTTCAGGTTTAGCGCTCGCCAGTCGTAGGTACCCTGGAAGCACGTGCGACGCCCAGCACCTCGGCCACCCGCGGTCCTCGGAGTCATGACGGGAGCCGTCGGCGTCATCAGCATCATCTCGGCCCTCACGCCGAGCCTCACCAACCGGATCGATCTCGTCCAGGGGGTGCTCCCACCCGAGCTTCCCGAGGTCGCGCGCTGGGTCGCGCTCGCCTTCGGGCTCGCCCTGGTCTGGCTTGCCGACTCGCTGATTCGCGGCAAGCGTCGAGCGTGGCAGCTCGCGGTCGGGCTCGTCGCCGTCGTCGCCGTCGCCCACCTGGTGAAAGGGCTCGACGCCGAGGAGGCCGGCGTCAGCCTTGCGCTCCTCATCGCCCTCCTCGCCTATCGAAAGCATTTCGACGTGGCCGGCGACCCGAACATGCGGCCGCTCGTGCTGAACGCTCTCGCGTTGGGATCGCTGGTCGGCGTGCTCGTCCTCCACGAGCTGCACAAGAGCCTCGTACCGGAGGACCTCATCGACCTGCTGACCGCGACTGCGACGCTGCTCTCGTTCCGGGCGCTCTCGCTCTGGCTTCGCTCCTGGCGGAAGCGCGAGGCGCCGACCAGGCGCGATCGTGCGCGCGCCCGCACGCTCGTCGAGGAGCACGGCCGCGACACGCTCTCGTACTTCGCCCTGCGCCGCGACAAGAGCTACTTCTTTTCGTCGAGCCGCCGCTCGTTCCTCGCCTACGGGGTCGTCGGCGGGGTGGCGCTCATCAGTGGCGACCCGGTCGGCAACGCGGCGGAGTTTCCCTTGCTGCTCCGGCGCTTCCGCGCCGACGCCCGCGGCCGAGGGTGGCGAGTGGCGATCCTCAGCGCAAGCCGTGAGCTGCTCCCGCTCTATCGCGCGGCGGGCTTCCACGCGATGAAGGTGGGGGACGAGGCCGTCGTTCGCACTGCCGACTTCTCGCTCGAGGGCCGTCCGATCCGCAAGGTGCGCCAGTCGGTGACCCGGCTGCGCCGCGCGGGCTATACGGCGAGCGTGCTCACGGAGCGTGAGGTTGGGCCCGCGCTGCGGGAAGAGCTGAACAGCGTCTCGGAGGAGTGGCGCGGCAGCTGGCCCGAGCGAGGGTTCTCGATGGCCATGGACGAGCTGTTCGGCGACGCCGGGACGCTGTTCGTGATCGGGCGCGACGGGAAGGGCCGCGTCGGCGGGTTCCTGCACCTCGTTCCGTCCCCCGCATCGGGCGGGTACTCGCTGAGCGCGATGCGCCGTCGGCGGGCGACGCCGAACGGCCTGATGGAGTTCCTTGTCGTCGAGGCCCTGGCCTGGACGAAGGTCAACGGAGGGCCTGAGGTCTCGCTCAACTTCTGCGTGTTCGCCGATGTCCTGCGGGCGGGCGATCGCTCGCTTTCCGGCCGGGTCGCCCGCCAGGGGCTCCAGTCGCTCGACCGCGTCTTCCAGCTCGAGCGGCTCCTCAGTTTCACGGGCAAGTTCTTCCCGGAATGGCGGCCCCGCTTTCTCTGCGTCGAGCGGTTCAGCGACTTCCCGCTCGTCGGGCTCGCCTACCTGCGCGCCGAGTCGCTGCTCACACCGCCGGGGCCGTGGACCCGGCTACGCCGAGCCTAGTGCCTCTGCCAGCAATGCACGCCGGCCCCTGGCCCGCGATCACGCGGCGCCAGAGTCCACCCTCGCCCTTGCCCAGGCTGCGAGCCTGGGCCGCGGTCGAGTGCGGCCTCTGGCTTGGTGCTCGCGACCCAGGAGCTCGGCAGCATCACTGGCAGAGGCACTAGAAGGTCCACTCCCCGTTCTCCTGGACGACCTCGCCGTCGAGCTCGATCCGGCCGCCGTTCCGCAGGTCCTTGACCATGTCCCAGTGGGTCGCGCTCTGGTTCGTGCCGCCTGCGATCGGGATGCCCGCGCCCACCGCCAGGTGGATCGTCCCGTACATCTTCTCGTCGAAGAGCGTGTTGCGCATGTGCCGCTGGATGCCCGGGTTGCAGCCGATCCCGAGCTCACCGAGGACCCGCGCCCCTTCGTCGCGGTCGAGCGCGGTCAGGAGCGCCTCTTCGTTCAGGGTCGCCGATGCGTCGACGACGCGCCCGTTCTCGTAGCGCATCCGGACGCCTTCGACGACGTCGGGCTCCTGGACGGCCGGGAACTCGGAGAAGGTCACGATGCCTTCCGTCGAGTCTTCGACGGGGCAGTAGAAGACCTCGCCGCCGGGCATATTCAGGTGCCCGTCGTCGACGACGCCCTCGCGGCCTGCGATGCTGAAGCGCAGATCGGTCTCGTGGCCGACGATCCGCACGTCCTCGGCGGGATCGAAGCGCTGCTTGATCCGCTGCATCTTGCGGCCCTCTTCGTCCCAGTCGAGTAGCACGGCGCCGTAGAGGAACTCCTCGAAGGCGCGGAGGGTCATGCCCGCCTCCTGAGCCAGAGCCCGCGTCGGATAGCGGCAGGTGACCCACGGAATCTCGAGCGCAAGCCGGCGCGCCATCAGCGCCTGCGCCGCGTTTGCGATCGCGTTCTGGTGCTCGGGGCTGAGATCCACTCCGTCGCGCGTGTTCTCGGGGGCGCCGATGCGGATCCACGCGTCGCATTCGTCGTCGATCTTCAGGCGGATTGGACTGCGCTTCGCCACGAGCTCGGGCGGGGCGGTCTCCGCCCACACGGTCTCGAACGGCCAGAAATCCATCCCCGAGAAGCTCAGCTGGACGACCGGGACCGCACCCCGGCGTCCGATGGCACGGATCACTTCCTCGACGAGCGGTCTCGCCTCCGTGCTCCCGATTACGACGACCTCCCAGCCGGGCTGGACGTCGACACAGCGGTTGACGAGCAGCTCCGCGTACTGCTCAACACGAGGATCGGCCACGCTGCCTCCTACCTTGCTATACTCAGACTTAGATTTCTTGTAATCACAGACTCAAGGAGCAAATCGCATGGCGAAAACCATTGGAATCGACCTCGGCACGACCAACTCTTGCATGGCCGTGCTCGAGGGCGGTGAGCCTACCGTGATCCCGAACGCCGAGGGCGGCCGCACGACGCCGTCCGTCGTTGCGTTCACGAAGGACGGCCAGCGTCTCGTCGGCCCCCCGGCGAAGCGCCAGCAGGTGACGAACCCGTCGAACACGATCTTCTCGATCAAGCGGTTCATGGGCCGCAAGTTCGAGGAGGTCTCCGAGGAGATGAAGATCGTCCCCTACGAGGTCGTCCAGGGCCCGAACGGCGACGTGCGCGTGAAGGCCGAGGGCAAGGAATACGCGCCGCCGGAGATCTCGGCGATGATCCTTCAGAAGCTGAAGACCGACGCCGAGGCCTATCTCGGCGAGCCGGTCGCGGACGCGGTCGTCACCGTCCCGGCGTACTTCAACAACGCCCAGCGCGAGGCGACGAAGGACGCCGGCAAGGTCGCCGGTCTCAACGTCGTCCGCATCATCAACGAGCCGACCGCGGCCGCGCTCGCGTACGGGCTCGACAAGGAATCGGACCAGACGATCCTCGTCTGGGACCTCGGCGGCGGCACCTTCGACGTCTCGATCCTCGAGCTGGGCGAAGGCGTCTTCGAGGTGAAGGCCACGAACGGCGACAACCATCTCGGCGGCGACAACTTCGACAAGGCGATCGTCGATTGGATGGTGGCCGAGTTCAAGAAGGACCAGGGCATCGACCTGGCCGCCGACAAGATGGCGCTCCAGCGTCTCTACGAGGCTGCTGAGAAGGCGAAGATGGAGCTGTCGTCCACGATGACGACGCAGGTCAACCTGCCGTTCATCACCGCGACGCAGGACGGCCCCAAGCATCTCGACCTCCAGCTCACGCGCGCGAAGCTGAACGAGCTGAGCGCCGATCTCCTCAACCGCACGGTCGAGCCCACGAAGAAGGCGCTCGCCGACGCCGGACTCGAGCCGAGCGCGATCGACCACGTCGTCCTGGTCGGCGGCATGACCCGTATGCCGGCCGTCGTCGACGAGGTCAAGAAGCTGATCGGCAAGGAGCCCCACAAGGGGGTCAACCCCGACGAAGTCGTCGCCGTCGGCGCGGCCATCCAGGGCGGCGTCCTCAAGGGCGAGGTGAAGGACGTGCTCCTGCTCGACGTGACTCCGCTCTCGCTCGGCATCGAGACGAAGGGCGGCGTGTTCACGAAGCTGATCGAGCGCAACACGACGATCCCGACGAAGAAGTCCGAGACGTTCTCGACTGCCGAGGACAACCAGCCCTCGGTCGAGATCCACGTCGCCCAGGGCGAGTCGGAAATGGTCGCCTTCAACAAGACGCTCGGCAAGTTCCAGCTCGTCGGCATCCCGCCGGCGCCGCGGGGCCTGCCGCAGATCGAGGTCACATTCGACATCGACGCGAACGGGATCATCAACGTCTCCGCGAAGGACCTCGGCACGGGCAACGAGCAGCAGATCCAGATCGAAGGCGGCTCGGGCCTGAACGAGGACGAGGTGGAGCGCATGGTCAAGGAGGCGGAGTCGCACCGCGACGAGGCGCACAAGCTGCGCGAGCTCGCCGATGCCCGCAACATGGCCGAGCAGCTCGCCTACCAGACCGAGCGCACGCTCAAGGAGCACCGCGAGAAGCTCGACGAGTCCGAGGCCTCGACGATCGAGGGCCGGATCATGGAGCTGAAGGCTGTGCTCGAGAGCTCGGACGTGAACGAGATCAAGGCGAAGACCGAGGAGCTCCAGCAGGCCTCGCAGAAGCTGGCCGAAGCCGTCTACGCCCAGGCAACCGCCACGCAGGCGGGCTCCGCCACCGGCGGCAACGGCGCCTCCGGCTCCGATGACGAGGTCGTCGAAGAGGCCGACTACGAGGTCATCGACGAAGAGGAAGCCAAGAAGTCCTAATGGCAGTCGAGCAGCCACAGGACAACGCCGAAGAGACTTTGCAACAGTCTGTTGCTAAGTCTGAAAAGTCGGCCGAAGAGGTCGAGCTGGAGGCGCTTCGCGTCGAGAACGAGGAGCTCATCGACACGCTCCAGCGCGTCAAGGCCGAGTTCGACAACTACCGCAAGCGGGCCGCGCGCGACCAGGAGAGCCTGGTCGCGCGGGCCGGCGAGCGGATCGTGAAGGAGCTCCTGCCGGTGCTCGACGACCTCGAGCGCGCGCTCGAGGCGGCCCACGCCCACGAGGAAGGGAAGCTCGAGGAGGGCGTCGAGCTCGTCTACCGGCAGCTCGAGCAGCTCCTCGACCGCGAGGGTCTCGTGCCCGTGGCGACGGACGGCAAGTTCGACCCGCACGTGCACGAGGCGCTGCTCACGCAGCCCTCGGCGGCCGAAGAGGGCGCCGTGATCGAGGTGCTCCAGAAGGGCTATCGCCTCGGCGACCGCGTCCTGCGCCCCGCGCGGGTGGTGGTCGCGGGGCCGAAGGAGGACAGCGCCTCCGATGGCGACCCGAGCTAAGAACTTTTACGACGTTCTCGGAGTCTCGAAGACAGCCTCCCAGGACGAGATCAAGAAGGCCTACCGCAAGCTGGCCCGTCAGCACCATCCCGACACGAACACGGGCGACAAGGAGGCCGAGGAGCGTTTCAAGGAGGTCCAGGGCGCCTACGACGTGCTCTCGGACCCAGAGAAGCGCAAGCAGTACGACACCTTCGGCTCCGCCGACGGGCGCACCGGTTTTCCCGGCGGCGGCGGGAACTTCAACTTCGACTTCGGAGACATCTCCGACCTGTTCGGAGGCTTCGGCGACATCTTCGGCCGCGGGCAGACGCGCCAGCGCGCCGGCCGTGGCGCCGACCTCCAGGCCGAGATCAGCCTCTCCTTCGAGGACTCGCTGCGGGGAGTCGAGACCCAGATCCCGGTCGAGGCCGAGGCGGCCTGCCGCGAGTGCGGCGGCTCGGGCGCTCAGCCCGGCTCCGCGCCGATCGTATGCCCGGAGTGCAAGGGCCGCGGCGTCACCGTCGAGAGCCAGGGCATGTTCGGGCTCTCCCACACGTGCCCGCGCTGCCACGGGAGCGGGACGGTCATCGAGAAGCCGTGCCCGCGCTGTCACGGCAGCGGCCGCGAGCGGCGGACGAAGCGCTACAAGGTCAAGATCCCGGCCGGCGTCAAGGACGGGACGCAGATCCGCCTCAAGGGCAAGGGCGAGCCAGGCTACGGCGGCGGCCCACCCGGCGACCTGATCGTCGTCACGCGCGTCTCGGACTCCCCGCTCTACAAGCGGCGCGGCGCAGATCTCGAGGTCGAGGTGCCGGTCACGTTCGCCGACGCCGCGCTCGGCGCGAAGGTCGACGTCCCGACTCCGGAGGGCCCGGTCTCGCTGAAGATTCCGGCGGGCTCGGAGAGCGGCAAGCTGCTGCGAATCCGCGGCCGAGGCGCGCCGAAGCTGAACGGCGCCGGCAAGGGCGACGTCCTCGCGCGCCTGAAGATCTCCGTCCCGAAGAAGCCGAACAAGAAGGAGCGCGAGCTCCTCGAGCAGCTCCAGAAAGTGCAGAAGGTTCGCTGATGGACGACCGGCCGCGCTACATGATCAGCGTCGCCGCCGAGCTCGTTGGCATGCACCCGCAGACGCTGCGGATCTACGAGGCCAAGGGTCTCGTCACACCGCAGCGGACGGCCGGGAACACGCGCCTCTACTCCGAGGCCGATCTCGAACGGCTGCGGCTGATCAACCGGCTCACCACCGAGCTTGGTCTCAACCTCGCCGGCGTCGAGCACGTGATTCGGCTCGAGGAGCAGATGCGCCGCATGCAGCGGATGGTGGAGCGCCTCGAGCGCGAGATGCGTGAGCAGATCGCCGAGGTGCACCGGCAATACCGGCGCGACCTCGTCCCCTATGACCCCAAGAACGCAGAACTGATGAGGACCCGATGGACTTCAACAAGCTGACGATCAAATCCCAGGAGGCGATCGCGGCTGCGCAGGAGGATGCGCGGCGCCGCGGGAACCCCGAGATCTACCCCGAGCACCTGCTGTTGGCGCTGCTCGATCAGGACCTTCCTCGGGAGCTCGTTCCCGACCCCGACGACCTGCGGGCGAAGACCGAGGCCGCCCTGCGCGAGAAGCCCTCGCTCCAGGGCGCGGCCCAGCAGCCGAGCGCCTCGACCGCGTTCTCGCGCGTCCTCGATCGCGCCGAGGAGGAGATGCGAAAGCTCGAGGACGAGTTCATCTCGACCGAGCACCTGTTGCTCGCACTCGACGCCGTCCCACGCGACGAGCTCCTGGCGCGCCTGAAGGAGGTCCGGGGCGGCCAGCGCGTCACGTCGCAGAATCCCGAAGGTACCTACCAGGCGCTCGAGAAGTTCGGCCGCGACCTGACCGAGCTCGCCGAGCAGGGCAAGCTCGACCCGGTCATCGGGCGCGACGAAGAGATCCGCCGCGTGATCCAGGTGCTCTCGCGCCGGACGAAGAACAACCCCGTGCTGATCGGCGAGCCCGGAGTGGGGAAGACCGCGATCGTCGAGGGTCTCGCCCAGCGCATCGTCGCCGGCGACGTGCCCGAGGGCCTGAAGGGCAAGCGCGTGTGGGCGCTCGACATCGGCGCCCTGCTCGCCGGCTCGAAGTACCGCGGCGAGTTCGAGGAGCGGATCAAGGCGGTGCTCCAGGAGATCAAGAACGCGGAGGGCGAGATCGTCCTCTTCATCGACGAGCTGCACACGATCGTCGGCGCGGGCGCGGCCGAGGGCGCGGTCGATGCCGCGAACCTGCTGAAGCCGATGCTCTCGCGCGGCGAGTTGCGCGCGATCGGCGCGACGACGCTCGACGAGTACCGCAAGCACATCGAGAAGGACGCGGCCCTCGAGCGGCGCTTCCAGCCTGTTTTCGTCGGCGAGCCGTCCGTTCCGGACACGATTGCGATCCTGCGCGGCCTCAAGGAGCGCTACGAGGCACACCACGGCGTGCGCATCCGCGATGCGGCCCTGGTCGCCGCGGCGGTTCTCTCCGACCGGTACATCTCGGATCGCCAGCTCCCCGACAAGGCGATCGACCTCGTCGACGAGGCCGGGTCTCGCCTGCGCATGGAGATCGACTCCTCTCCGCTCGAGCTCGACGAGGCCGAGCGCCGCGTGCGCCAGCTCGAGATTGAGCTCGCCGCGATGGGCAAGGAATCGAAGGAACGGCGTAAGCCGGTCGAGCGCGAGCTGGCCGAGGCGAAGGAGCGCCGCGACGGGCTTGCCGCTCGCTGGGCCCGCGAGAAGGAAGCGCTCGACCGGGTCAGCGAGATCAAGCGCAAGATCGACGAGCTGCGCATGGAGGCCGAGCGGGCCGAGCGCCACGGTGACCTTCAGCGCGTCGCGGAGATCCGCTACGGCGAGCTGCCGGAGCTCGAGCGAGAGCTCGAGGAGCGCGCTGCGCCCGAGCTCGAGCCGATGGTCAAGGAGGAGGTCGACGAGGACGACGTCGCCGAGGTCGTCGCCCGCTGGACGGGCATTCCCGTCTCGCGGCTCCTCGAGGGCGAGACAGAGAAGCTGATCCACATGGAGGAGCGGCTCCACCAGCGCGTCGTGGGCCAGGACCAGGCGGTGGAAGCCGTAGCCAATGCGCTCCGACGCGCGCGCTCGGGTCTCCAGGACCCGAACCGCCCGATCGGCTCGTTCGTCTTTCTCGGCCCGACGGGAGTCGGGAAGACCGAACTCGCCCGCGCGCTTGCCGAGTTCATGTTCGACGACGAGCGGGCGATGGTGCGCCTCGACATGTCCGAGTACCAGGAAAAGCACACGGTCTCGCGGCTTGTCGGTGCCCCGCCCGGCTACGTCGGCTTCGAGGAGGGCGGCCAGCTGACCGAGGCCGTGCGCCGCCGCCCGTACTCCGTCGTCCTGCTCGACGAGATCGAGAAGGCGCATCCAGAGGTCTTCAACATCCTGCTCCAGGTGCTCGACGACGGGCGCCTGACCGACGGCCAGGGCCGCACGGTTGACTTCCGCAACACCGTCCTCATCATGACCTCGAACGTCCGCTCCGAAGAGGCGATGCGCGAGACGTTCCGGCCCGAGTTCCTGAACCGGATCGACGAGATCGTCGAGTTCGCGCCGCTGAGCCGCGAGCAGATCGGAGAGATCGTCGAGCTCCAGCTCGAGCGCCTCCGCGCGCGACTCGCCGAGCGGGGACTGTCCCTCGAGCTCACGGACGCCGCGAAGGAGCATCTCGCCGAAGCCGGCTGGGACCCGACCTACGGCGCAAGGCCGCTCAAGCGGGCGATCCAGCGGCTAATCGAGAACCCGCTGGCGCTGCGGCTGCTCGAAGGCGAGTTCGTCGAAGGCGACACGGTCCGGGTCGACGACAGGGACGGCGAGCTCGTCTTCGAGAAGGCGAAAGCCGCCGAGCCCGCCGCAGCGTAGTCCGTTTCGGCCATCTTGCGCAGGGGCGCGCGCGCCGGAACCATCGGGGTCGTGTGGCGAAAGCCCGACCCCGCACCGGAACTCGTCGAGCTCATCGCGGCCCTCCAGGAACTCGGCTCGTTCTTAATGGGAATGGACGCTAAGCTGGAACTGATCATCCAGCTCCTGGGAGGTGAGAATGGCGAGGAAGGAAATCGAGCCGACTCCTGAGGACCGGGAGCGCGTCCTCAATTCCATTGAGCACGCCCACGAGCGTCTGATGGAGACGCTTGTCCGATTCGAGGCTCGCCGCCGGGTCGAGGCCGAGCGGCGCGAACGCAGGCGCAAGCTGCTTCGGCGGCTATTCCCGTTTCGAAGAGCAGCCTAGGCATCAGCCGCCCTCACTAGAGCGGCGATGATGCGCCGTCGTGTCTTTCCCTCGCGCCGAAAGCCAGCCGCCCGAAGACCGCACGGTTGGCCAGCTCATCGCCGATTCGATCCAGCTGTACGGCCGGCGGTTCTGGCGCAGTCTCGCGCTTGGCTTCGCTCCGGCCGCGTACACGATCGGAGCGGCCTTTCTGGACGGAAGCGTCAGGCTCGCCTACGGGTTCGTCGTCGGGCCTCTCGTCCTTGGCGCTACGTACGTCTGGGCAGTCCGGGTGGCGAGCGGGAGCACGGGGCGGTTCGGCCCGGCGATGCTCGCCGGTCTCGTTGCGCTCTGGCCGATCGCCCTGTCGCGCGTCGCCGTGTTCCAGGGCGTCTACTTCGTCGCGTTGGCCTGGTTCGCCTTCGTCGGTCTCGCGGTGCCGGCGGTCGTCGTTGAGGGCCTCTCGTTTCCGGACGCCTTTCGGCGTGGGAACCGGCTCGCTCGCGCCGACTTCGCCCATGCCTTCGGGGCGGTCGCGGCGCTCGCCATCATCGTCATCGTGTCGATCTTCTCGCTCTCCCTGTTTCTGGCCGGCTTCGGCTCGCAGAGCGTCACGGTCTCGGCTGTGCTGGCGGTGGTCGTAATGTCGCCCCTCTTCTTTTTGGGCTCGGCACTCCTGTATTTCGACCAGAAGGCCCGGTTAGAGTCGGGCTCCCCACGACAAAGGAGGCGCGATGCCCGTCTACATCATGCTGACGACTCTGACCGCGCAGGGCGTCCAGACCCTGAAGTCAAACCCGGACCGGCTGCGCGAGGTAAATCGTGACGTCGAGGAGCTCGGCGCGAAGGTGCTCCATCAGTGGGCGACGCTCGGCCCGTTCGACTTCGTGAACGTGATCGAGGCGCCCGATGCGGCGACGATCGTCCGCGTCTCGATGGCGCTCGGCGCGCGCGGGAGCGCGAAGCTGCAGACGCTGACCGCGCTCGAGATCGAGGAGCTGCTGACGGCGATCGGCTAGCACCCACGCAAACTCATCACTGCCGCGCGCGTCCCAGCATGTGCATGGCGCGCCTGGCACTCCTGCTCGTCCTCATCGCCGCTCTCACGAGCAGCGCGGTCGCCTCGGCACCGGTTCGCGTCTCGCTGGTCGGGAAGCGGTCGGTGCCGATTGCCGGTCGCACCTGGAAGGCTCAGCTCGCGGTGCGTCCCCGCACTTTTCGCGGGGCCGTGCGCGTGAAGGCCATGGGCGGAGGTCGAATTCAGGCGCGCGCGTCGCAGCGTCGCGGCTCGTACGTCGCGCGGCTCGTGTTCCCGGCGGCGGGCCGCTGGGTGCTCACCGCCAGCGCCGGCGGCTCGACCTCGCGACTTGGTTCTGTCCGGGTGCTGCGGCCCCGGTTGCCGCTGATCCTGACGGAGCCGACGGCGATCGACTGGGAGCCGGCGGGAACGCTGCTCGTCGTCGAGAACTCCATCGGCCGTCTCCTTCGGGTTGATCCCGCAACGGGACGCGTGGCGGTCGTCGCCTCCGGGCTGACACGGCCGTATGCCGTCGTCCGCGCCCCCTCTGGCGCGATCTTCGTCACGACTGCGAACGTGCTGAAGCGGATCGACGGGACCGGTGCCGCGGCGACCGTGGCCGAAGCCGACAGCGACATCGGCCCGCTCACGGTCGGCGCAAACGGCGACGTCTTCTACTCGACGGCGACGCGAATCTTCCGGCTAGCGGGAGGTGCGGGCCCGCCCGTTCTGGTTGCCGGAACCGGCGTCCAAGGGGGCGGCGGCGACGGCGGCCCGGCCGTGGATGCGCAGCTTTCGTCGCCGCACGGGCTCGCCGTGGCAGCGGACGGCGCCTTGCTCGTCGCAGACTCCGGGAACAACCGGATCCGTCGCATCGATTCCGCAAGCGGTGTCATCACGCGGCTCGCAGATGTCGGCACCCCCCACGGGATGGACGTCGGCGTTGACGGCACGATTTACGTCGTCGAGGCGGACTCCCGCCGCATCGTCCACCTGACGGCGTCCGGCGCGCGAATCGGGCTCGTCGGGCCACGATTTGGCTTGCCCTACGACGTCGAGGTCGCCGCTGACGGCGTGGTCTACGTGCTCGAAGCGGGGCCCAGCGGCAGGGTGCGACGCATCGGCCTCGACGGGAAGGTGACGACCGTCTCGCGCCGGTGAGCGCCATGTCCGACGGGGACCTGTCGCGCGGGTCTAGGCGAGGCCCGCGTACGCGACGGCCACCTGCGCCGCCAGCTCCGCGTTTGCCAGCACGAGCTCACGGTTGACCTTCAGCGTGCGGCCGTCGCTCGCCTCGTGCAGGTACGAGAGGACGAAGGGCGTGATCGCCGGCCCCGTGAGCTCGCGCTCCTCGGCGGCGGCGAGCCCTTGCTCGATCAGCGGCTCCACGTCGTCGAGGCTCTCGTCCGGCGGCCTCGCGAGAACGAGCGCGGAATGGCGGCCTAGCTGCCAGTGCGCGCGGGCGATTCGCGCTGCCGCCTCGGCGGACTCGACCCGCGCCCGCACCGGCGGCCCGCCGTGGGCCGTGTAGAAGAGCGGCAGCTCGTCCGTCCGGAAGCCGAGGACGGGCACGCCGAGCGTTTCCAGCAACTCCACGGTGGCCGGAATGTCGAGCAGCGACTTGACGCCGGAGCAGGTGACGAGCGCCTCCGTCCGCGCCAGCTCGCCGAGGTCGGCGGAGATGTCCAGGCGCTCCCCGCGATGCACGCCCCCGATTCCGCCGGTCGCCATGAACCCGATCCCGGCCACGCGGCAGGCAGCCAGCGTCCCGCCGACCGTAGTCGCCCCGACCGCTCCCTGGACGACGCAGGCGGCAAGGTCGCGCGGCCCGACCTTGCGGGCCTCGGCCGTGAAGCGCTCCAGCTCGGCCTCCGCAAGCCCGATCCGGACGGCGCCGTCGAGGACGCCGACGGTCGCCGGAACCGCGCCCGCCTCACGGACACGGCCTTCTGCCTCGAGCCCGACCGCCACGCCTTCGCCCGCCGGAAAACCGTGCGCGACGAGCGTCGTCTCGAGCGCGACCACCGGAGCCCGTCCGGCGAGCGCATCGGCGACCTCGCGGGCGATCTCGATCACGGCATTGCTCCCGGCTTGGAGACACAGCTAGCCGCCGCCTCGGCTGCGACTCCGGGGCCGCCCACGAGGTACCCGGCCGCGAGCGCGTCTCCCGCTCCGGTCGTGTCGACGACCTCCGTGTCGAGCGCCTCGTACACCTGCCCGTCGACGACGAATCCCTCGGCGCCGCGCTTGAGCACGAGCGTGCCCGGGGTCGTTCCGCCGATCGCCTGGAGCTCGCCTTCGTTCGCGAACACGAGCTCGGGTTGCAGCAGCTCGAGTCGTTTCAGCAGGCGCTCCGGGCCGTAGGCGGCGATCCCGGCAGCAGTGGCGAGGTCGATGCTGATGCGGCCCCCCTGCGCTTGGACGGCGCCGGCTGCCTTCGCCGCGGCCTCTGCGATCGGCCTGCGCAGCAGCGAGTAGCCGGAGAGATGCAGCCACTCGCAACCGCCGAACCAGCGGACGTCGAGCTCCTCTGCGCGGAGGCCCGGAGCGACTCCCCGGTCGGAGAGCATCGTCCGGGCTCCGTCCGGGGCGACGAGCGAGACGACGACGCCGTTTGCGCCCTCCTCGACGGGCCCGTGCAGCTCGACGCCGCGCTCGACGAGCTCGCGGGCGGCCAGCTCGGCCGCCCCGTCCGAGCCGCGCTTGGCGACGAAATGGGCCTCCGCCCCCAGCGAGGCGGCCCAGGCAGCGACGTTCGCGGCCTGTCCGCCCGCCCCGACGCGGATCGCCGCGTTCCCTTCCTCGTCCGGCTTGCCCGTGCCGTCGGTTTGGACGATCACGTCGAGCAGCAGGTCGCCGAGGGTGCAGATGCGCACGCCTAGGATCGTCGCATGTCACGCCGTCGTCTCGAACAGGCGCTCGTTCTCCTGCCCGCAGCACTCGCGGTCGGGCTCCTGGTCTTTCGTCTCGCCCGCGACGTGCACGGCAAGCCGCTCGTCGAGGACGAGGCCGTCGCGGGGCTGATCGGCGCCCGCCCGCTCGGGGAGCTATTCGGAACCGTGGTCTGGGATCGCGGGGGCGCCCCGCTGCATTTCCTGCTCGTGCACGTGGTGCTCGCGTTCGACTCCTCGGCCGACGCTCTGCGCTGGCTCTCGGTCGTCCTCGCGGCCGGCGTGGCGCTCACCTGCTTCGAGCTCGGGCGGCGGCTCGGCGGCCCGGTCGCCGGCGCCGCGGCCGCGATCGCGGGCGCGACCTCGGGGCTGCTGACGATCTACGGCAGCGTCGCCCGGATGTACGCGCTGTTCGCGTTCGCGGGCGGGCTGGCGGCGGTGCTCTTCGTGCGTGCGCTCGAGCGGCGGACCGGAGAGGCCGCCTTCACCGCGGCGCTCGCGGCCTGGCTGCTGCCGGCGACACATCCGTACGGCGGCGTTGCGGTCGCGGCGGAGGCGGCGATCGCTCTCTTCCTCTGGCGAGGGCGGCCTCTGCGGCCGGCGCTGCCCGCGCTTGCGGTGGGCGTGGCCATGCTCCCGTTCGCCTTCTTCGACCTGCGCCTCGCCGATCGGTTCGACGTCGGCGGGCGCGGCCACTCGCTCGCCGGGCCCGGGGAGACGTGGCACCAGCTCACGCTCGTCGTGCGCGGGTCCGCAGGCGGCGCGGGCCTGACGCTCGTTCTCTTCCTCGTGCTCGCCGCTCTCGGGCTCGTCACCCTCGCCCGCGAGCGCCCCGCCGTGGCCGCGCTCACGGCGCTCTGGCTGCTCGCGCCGCCGCTGCTCTTCCTGAGCGTGCAGAGCCACTCCTCTCCGGACCTCTCACCCCGCCATCTGATCTACGTGCTGCCGCTGTGGGCGGCGGCGGTCGGCGTGGGGGCGGCCCGGTTGCTGAACCGGGCGAGCCCGCCCGCTCAGGCCGCGGCGCTCGGCCTGCTCGTCGTCGCGGCGGCCTTCGCGTCGACCGGGGTCCACGATCCGCGCGAGCTCAGGTTCCCGGCCGGGCTCGGCTCCGAGCAGCAGCTCTCCGCTCCGGCCGCCCGCCTCCGCGCCGAGATTCGGCCGGGCGACGTCCTGTTCCCATTCTCGGCTCTGAACCTCGCTGCACTCCCGGAGGCAGCACGCGCGACCGCTCTGCCGCGGGCTCAGCCAGAGCTCCTGGCCCGCGCGATCCGCCGGATCGACCTGCCCGCCGGCTCGATCTTCGTCGCCGTGCCGGTCGCGGGCACGCAGATACGGCTCGACCGGCTGGGCCCGCGCTCCGAGCGGATCGGAGGCTGGCTCATCCTCGAGCGGCCCGGCCCCGCGCGTGACCGGGTCTCGATCGCGACCGCGATCGAGGGCATGCTTCGGGAGGCGCGGGCCGCGACGACACCTCCGTACCACACTGCCCTCGCCGGGTACTACCAGTTGGGGATCGACGTCGCGGTCGGCGCGCGACTACGCTTGGTCCGTGCCGGATGACGCGCAGCGCCTGCGCCGGATCCGCTCCTTCGTGCTAGGAGGGCTCGTCGGCGCGTCGGCCGTGCTCGCCACGGTGCGACGCCGGAGGACGTCGGCGAGAAGCGCACCGGCCGGCCTTGCCGCCTTCGAGGACGCACCGTGCTACCGCGAGACGGTGGAGCGCGAGCGGGAGGCTCGGTCCTAGCCCAACCGCTCCTCGGCGATCAGGATCGTGTGCAGGTTGCCGTCGTCGTCGACGATCCCCAGTTGCTGACCGAGGCGCATCGCGCTCGCGGCGAAGGTGAGGTAGTGAGCCGGCGTCTGCGTCGGCGCGCGCGTCCGTAGGACGAGATACGGGCCGAAGACACGCCCCTCGAAGGCGCTCGACGGAAGCCGAAGCGCGATCGTCGAGCGCGGGGGACGGTTGTTGTTGTCGCCGGCGTCGAGCACCCAGACGCCCCTGCCGAGCGTACGCGCCGACCGGAGCTCCGACAGCGCAAGCTTCGCGTCCGCGCGCGGAACGACCGTCGCCGGAAAGTCGCCGCGGTCGCGCTCCCAGGCTCCGAGGAAGAGCGGGTCGTAGCCGAAGAGGACGTCGTCGCGCCGCGCCGTCGCCGCGAGCCATGCGGACGCCTCCTGCCGCGCCTCGATCCTGGCCGTCGACTCGCCCTCGAAGAGCGCCGGAGTCCGGTGCCAGGCCCAGCCGACCTCGGCGGCGAGGAGAACGACCAGCGCGCCCACTAGCGCGACCCGTCGCCGCAAGAGCGCGACAAGACCGGAGGCAAGCGCCGTGCTGAAGAAGGGCAGGACGAAGACGAGGTGCCGCGATTCGGGCGACGCCGCACTGCCGAAATGCGCCAGCCCGAGCAGGACTGCGGGCACGACGACGACACACGCGGTGAGAAGCGCGGCCGAAGGACGGAGCCGCCAGCAGCCGAACACCGCGAGCGCGAGGACCGGTACGAAAACCGGGAGGAAACCGGACGAGGCATCGCCCGCGGCATCCGCGAGGTAGCCCAGCACCGGCAGGCGGTGCCCCTGGCCGACGCCCGCGTCGAGTCGTCCGGCGAGCACCCGATCCGTGAGCCAGAACGGCGTCGCCGTGAGCGTGACGATCGCCAGCGCCCAGATCGCTTGCTTCGTCCTCGCGCGCGCGAGAACAAACACTCCCTGCGACGCGAGGACGAGCACCCCGTAGGGATGGCTCGCGATCGCCGCGAGCGTGGCGAGCGCCCACAGCGCCCACCGTCCGCGCCCCCCGCGCTCGACCGCGACGAGGAGCGCGAGGTACGAGAGCGCGCTCGTCAGGAGGAAGAGGCTGTACATGCGCCCGAAGACGCCGTGGAAGAGCATGAGCCAGCTGGCGCAGGCAAGCGCCGCCGCCACGAGCGCAACCTGCCGGCCCGCGAGCCGTGCCGAGAGCGCCGCCAGCACCGGGACGCTTGCGACCGCGAAGACCGCCGAGGCGAGCCGCAGCGCGGTCAGTCCGCCTCCGAGGTGGACGACGACCCAGGCGATGAGGAAATGGAGCGGCGCGCCGCCGCGCTCGGCCTGCACGGTGTGGAGGAGCCCACCGAGCGAGTCCCGGCCGACGAAGAGCGCGAGCGTCTCGTCCTCGTGGGGAGGCCAGCGCGTCAGGCTTGCCAGGAAGAACGCCGCGAGCCCGGCGGAGCACGCGGCGACCCCGAGCGGCCACCAGCGCTCGACGAGCACGGCCCGCAGGTCGAAGGATGAAGTCGCGGTCGTGGTCGCCAAAACGGCCGGAATCCCGCACTGGGAGCGGGGTCCCGGAACCTAACACCTCCTGGTGCGTTGCTAGCCTTCTGCTACGTGCCCATCTACGAGTACAAGTGTCCGAACGGGCACGTTTTCGAGCTCTTCCAGAAGATGTCGGACGCGCCGCCCGAGGTGTGCGAGATCTGCGGAGAGGGCCCGTTGCAGCGCGTGCTCTACCCGGTCGCGGTGCACTTCAAGGGCTCGGGCTTCTACTCGACCGACTACGGCAAGGGCGGCGGGCGCAAGCCGTCCAGCGACGGTGAGAAATCCGGCGACTCGAGCTCGGAGAAGAAAGACAAGAGCGAGAAGAAGGACAAGGACGTCAAGAAGGTCGCCGAGAGCTAGAGCCTGGGCCGTGGAGAGACGAGGAGGGCCCTCGGTGAGGGCCCTCCTCGAGTTACGTCTTCGTTAGCGCCGGCCGACCACCAGCTTGACCGGGTAGCCCGCGCGCTTGCTCGCGCCGGCCCTCGGGCTCTGGGCGATCACACGGCCGACTCGCCTCGAGCGAGCTCGGCGGATGCGACCGACCGAGCAGTGCCTCGCCCGGATCCGTGACTTCGCCCGCCGGAGCGTCAGTCCGATCACCCGCGGCACATGGCAGCGCACCGGAGGTGGCGGAGGTGGCGGAGGTGGCGGCGGAGGCGGAGGCGGAGGCGGAGGCGGAGGCGGTGGTGGCGGTGGCGGCGGCGGGGGGGGGAGGGG